>OLNW01000121.1_pt1 | contig 98297 bp, 80 predicted proteins | sample 1672121 | NCBI WGS metagenome assembly OLNW01 (sample SAMEA3136648, study PRJEB25190) | human gut metagenome
CACCCTCCCGCGCGCACCCGCCCTCCTGGGTGCGCATGCCGCATCGGGCACACACGACGATTCATCCGTATCGCCAAAGAGCTGATGCGCGCCCTGCAGTGCCATGCGTGTGCCTCCCGTCGTTTTCTCGATTGGCGCCATTGTAGAACGTGCGTACGAACCAGTCTGTCCATGCTTTCGGACAGTCGAAGCCCAACTGAAAGAGTTTTCCGAAGCGCCTCTCGCGCCCCTCGCCGCCGCTTGCAACGCAGACGAGAAGCGAGGACAGAAACCGCGAACAGCCCTCGCGTTCGGGTGGCCTGTATCGGGTATCATGAGGCAGCGGCATGCCATTCACGACATGTCCCATTGACGGAAGGACGTCCCCTTGCAAACGCAGCAAACCACCTCCCCCGCAAGCGAGCGCCTTGTCCGCACGCTTGCCGCCCTGCTTCTGGCAGTTAGTCTGTGCCTTCCCTCGCTTGGCGGGTGTGCAGGCATCGAAAGCGTCGCGAACGGGGGCAGCGCAGCAAGCTCGCAGCAAGTTTCCGCAGGCAGTGCCGCCGCGAAGCTATCCGATATCCCCGAGTACTCAGGCGCGCTCTGCATCGACGTCAACAAGGGACAGCCTGGATTCTCCGCCGATGACGCGGCGCGCGGATCGTTCATGGAATTCAGCGAGCTTGACTTCGAGGGGCGCTGCGGGGCGGCGGCAGGCCTTATCGGACCCGAGACTGTCTCCAATGCCGAACGCGGCGACATCTCGCAGGTCCACCCTTCGGGCTGGGTCCAGCATCGCTACAGCTTCGTCGACCACGAGATGCTCTACAATCGCAGCCATCTCATTGCGCACCAGCTGTGCGGCGAGGACGCCAACGAGCGTAACCTCATCACCGGTACGCGCACGATGAACGCCGTGGGGATGACCTATTACGAGGAGTTGGTGGGCAACTACGTCCGCCGCACGAACAACCATGTCCTCTATCGCGTGACCCCGCTCTTTGCAGCGAACGACCTGGTGGCGCGAGGGGTTCAGATGGAAGCGGAATCTGTGGAAGACGGCGGGCAGGCCATACGCTTCAACGTCTTCGTCTACAACGTGGAGCCCGGCGTGAAGATCGACTACGTGACGGGCGACAACTGGGAGTCGAGCGAGGTTCCCGCCGTGAAGACCAAGGGTGAGGCAACCACAACCCGCGGCACGGGCACCGACGCGGCGCTTTCTCAATATGCGGCGAGCAAGGGCGAGGCGGGCGCTTCGGGCACGAGCAGCTCATCGACTTCCAGCAACGCAGCAGGGGGGAATGCAGCGGAGGAGGCGCCATCCGGTTCCTCGGACGCGAAAACGAGCGGCGACTCGTCTTCTTCCGCAAGCACCGCCGAACAGCAAACGTACATTCTGAACAAGAGGAGCCACAAATTCCATCGCCCCGAGTGCGACAGCGTGCAGTCCATGTCCCCTTCCAACAAAGAGGAGTTCACCGGGTTGCGTCAGACGCTTATCGACGAGGGATACACGCCCTGCAGAAGCTGCAATCCATAGGCCACGTTGCCCCAGGTCATGCGCGAGCGATCTCAATCTGAGACCGAGGGGCGCGTCAACTAGCGTGGGATTTGCACTCGAGCAGCCAGCTCGGTCCTTTCATCAAATTTCAGAAAAGTCCAAAATCGTGCTTGTATAACTGTGTATAGTGTATATATACTGTGCTTACCAGATATACACACGTAAGGACTCACCGTGGACATCATCCTATCCAACTCGAGCGACAAGCCCATCTACGAGCAGATAACCTCACAGATGAAAGCCCAGATTCTGTCGGGCGCGCTTCCAAGCGGGGAGAAACTTCCCTCCATTCGTGCGCTCGCGAACGGCCTCGGCGTCAGCGTAATAACCACCAAGCGTGCATACTCCGACTTGGAGACCGAAGGATTTATCGCAACCGTGCAGGGAAAGGGCAGCTTCGTAGCCGCGGGGAACCACGAGCTCCTTCGCGAAAGGCGCCTGCGTCAAGTCGAAGAACTGCTCGCGCAAGCGGGCGAACAGGCGGCTGAGCTGGGGGTCACGCGGGCCGAGCTGCACGACATGCTCGATCTCGTTGCTCCCGAGGATCTCGAATGAAGCCACGATCAACGCGCACGTGAAAGCGATCTACCAGATGAAAGGAAACGGAACGCCCATGTCAAACCTTCTCGAGATACGCGACGCGAGCCGCCAGGTGAGCGACTCCTTCTCGCTTCGAAATGCCAATCTCTCCATCGAGTCAGGAGAAATCGTCGGCCTCGTCGGCGCGAACGGCGCGGGAAAGACCACACTGATACGTGCCGCGCTCGGCCTTTTGAAGCTCGATTCCGGGTATGCGGCGCTGTTCGGCGAACCCCTCGCCGCCGACACCCCCGATGCCGACGTGCGGCGGCTTCGCTCCCGCGTCGGCGTCGTGTTCGACACGTGCCCCTACCCCTCCGAGATTACGGTGTCCCAAGTGGGGACATGCATCGCGCCCGCCTTTCCCACCTGGGATAGCACGTGCTTTGAGGCGCTAATCGAGCGATTTGGGCTCGAGCCGAAGAAGAAGGTGAAGTCGCTCTCTCGCGGCATGGGCATGAAGCTGCAGCTCGCCTGCGCGCTCTCGCACGACGCCGATTTGCTCATCCTCGACGAGGCGACCGCCGGGCTCGACCCGCTCGCTCGCGACGAGCTGCTCGATGAGCTGCGCGATTATGCCTCGACCGGCGATCGCGGCGTGCTGCTTTCGAGTCACATCACAAGCGATTTGGAACGCATCGCCGATCGCGTGGTGGGCATCGACGCGGGCAGCATCATCTTCGACATGCCGCGCGAGCAGATAACCGATGTTGCCGGTATCGCGCATTGCACAGCTGAACAGGCACAACAGATTCTCGCATGCGTTGATGGCGCTCGGGCTGCAAAGCGTGAGTTCAGCTGCGATGTCCTCGTTCCCAACCGCTTCGAATTCGCCGAAGCATTCCCCGAAGTGCCCTGCGACCGCACCTCCATCGACGACTACCTGCATTTTATCCTGAAAGGAAACAACTGATGAAAGCCGCCTTCCTCTCCGAACTTGCTATTGTGCGCACCTTCGTCCTCAGCTTCATCGTCATCCTCGCATTCGTGTTCGTCTTCATATGCTGGACGATGGAGAGCGCAGCGGGCGCCGCCGCAGTCGTGTGCGCCATGACGCCGATGCTCATCATGTTCTCGCTCATGGGGTATGACGACCAAAACGGCTGGCTGCGCTACCGTGCCGCACTCCCCTTTGCGCGCCGCGACATCATCACGAGCCGCTATGCGACCATCTTGGCATGCGCCGCCGCCGTCGTCGTTTGCGCTTCGGCACTCGGCATCGTGCTCAACGGGGCGCTTCCCCGTTTTCTCGAAGGCTTCGAGGCAGCCGGGCCGATCGAGATTATCTCGTCGAGCGTCGCCGCCACGATGGCTGTCCTCATCATCGCCGCTATCGTCGAACCATTCCTTGTGAAATTCGGCAACACGAAGGGAATACGCTATCTCATGTGCGCGTTCATCCTGGCGGGGTGTATCGACGTCGTCATCCTGACGAACTTCCTCGCCCCCGACGTCATGCAATCGATCCTCGCGTGGATCGACACGTACAGCTGGCCTCTGTTCATCGCCCTCATCATCGTCGCCCTCGTCATCTACGCCGCGAGCTGTTTTATCAGCATCCGAATCTTCCAGGCGAAAGACCTTTAGGGAATCGCGGGGTCGCGCCGTGCGCCCTTCATCGTAGGCTTCCCCACGCGCCCCTCATCGCTTGCCCTCGCCTTCGCTATAATCTTCCTCGACACAAACAAGCATGCGGAGAGGAACCCATGAACATCACCGTCTACCTGGGAGCAAATGAAGGCAACGACCCGTCCATCGCCGAATCAGCCCGTGAGCTGGGCGCATGGATCGGGAAAAGCGGCAACAACCTTGTCTACGGCGGATCGAAGGTCGGGCTCATGGGAATTCTCGCAGAGAGCGCGCTTGACGCAGGTGCCCAGGTCACAGGCGTCGAGCCTCAGTTCTTCATCGACCAAGCCGTGCAGCTCGACACCATCACGCGCCTCATCGTGACCGACACCATGGCCGATCGGAAAGCGAAGATGATCGAGCTCGGCGACGCGTTCATCGCCTTCCCCGGTGGCTCGGGCACGCTTGAGGAAGTGTCAGAAGTCATGTCGATGCTCTCGCTTTCGCACTTGAACGCGCCCTGCATCATCTACAACTTGGATGGCTATTACAACCATCTGAAAGCCCAGATCAACCTCATGATCGAGAAGGGATTCTCCACCCCCGAGCGCCTGAAGCACGTCCACTTTGCAAGCAGCCTTAACGATGTGAAGGGCATCTTAGGTCGCTAGCACATAAGCCGTCCGACGGCGCGGGGACCCGCACCTCATTGCGCCTCGCGCATCGGCCGCCTTCGCGTCCCCACCCCCGCGCGCCGCTCGGACTCGCGCCCGCATCCCCTCGCGCGTATCGCCCGCCTTCCCGCCTCGCGATACGCTCCACCCGCGGCCCCTTGTCATCTGCGTGAATGCGCGCTCCCTCGTACGCGGGAATAGTACAATATGAGTTTGTCGCCCTGCGCGCCCGTCGAGCACCGCGCTCGCAATCCGCGCGAGCAGGGCATTTCATTTCCAAGCACGAGAAAGAACCAGCATGTCGACCCTAACGGATCAGATTTCCTCACGGCGCACCTTCGCCATCATCTCGCACCCCGACGCGGGCAAGACGACCCTCACCGAGAAGCTCCTGCTCTACACCGGCAGCATCCAAACCGCAGGCTCGGTCAAAGGCAAGTCCAGCTCGAAACACGCCGTGTCCGACTGGATGGACATCGAGAAACAACGCGGTATCTCCGTGACCTCCTCGGTGCTGCAGTTCTCCTATGACGGCTATTGCGTTAACATTCTCGACACCCCCGGCCACCAGGACTTTTCGGAAGACACCTACCGCACGCTCATGGCTGCGGACGCCGCGGTCATGGTCATCGACGGCGCAAAGGGCGTTGAGGCGCAGACGAAGAAGCTCTTCAAGGTGTGCACGTTGCGCCATATCCCCATCTTCACCTTTGTGAACAAGCTCGACCGCGAGACGCGCGACCCGTTCGACCTCATGGAGGAGATTGAAACGGTGCTCGGCATCGGCACCTACCCCATGAACTGGCCGATCGGCTGCGGACAGAACTTCCGCGGAGTGTTCGACCGCCAGACCCGCCGCGTCATCGCCTTCGAGGGCGACGGGCACGCCAACGCCACCAAGAAAGTTGCGGAAATCGAGGCCGAGCTCGGCGACGCTGAACTTGCCGACCTTATCGGGGAAGCGAACCACGCGAACCTCATCGACGACATCGAGCTGCTCGACGGCGCAGGCGACGAGCTCGACCTCGATGCAGTGCGCACCGGCAAGCTCTCCCCCGTGTTCTTCGGCAGCGCACTCACCAACTTCGGCGTCGAACCGTTCCTGAAAGAATTCCTGCGTCTCACCCCCACGCCGCTTCCTTACACCGACTGCCTCACGGGCGATCCTGTCGACCCGATGCGCGACGAATTTTCGGGATTCGTCTTCAAAATCCAGGCGAACATGGACAAAAACCATCGCGACCGCATCGCCTTCGTGCGCATCTGCTCGGGCAAGTTCGAGCGGGGCATGGACGCAATGCACATGCAGGGCGGCAAAAAGCTGAAGCTCGCCACGGGAACCTCGCTTATGGCGGACGACCGTGCGACGGTCGACGAGGCGTACGCGGGCGACATTGTCGGACTGTTCGATCCGGGCATCTTCTCGATTGGCGACACTGTTTGCGCAGGTAAATGTCGCGTACAGTACCCCGAAATCCCCACGTTCGCACCCGAGATCTTCGCGCGCGTCACACAGGTGAACACGCTCAAGCGCAAACAGTTCGTAAAAGGCATGGAAGAGCTCGCGCAGGAAGGCGCCATCCAGATTTTCCGCGAGCCAGGCTTCGGCATGGAAAGCGTCATCGTGGGCGTCGTCGGCGTGTTGCAGCTCGACGTGCTTGAACAGCGCCTGAAAAGCGAATACGGCGTCGAGGTGCGAAGGCAGGCGCTCCCCTATTCCGAGATTCGCTGGATCATGAACGACCCTTCCACCTACGACATCGCGAAGCTCAACCTGACAAGCGACACGCTGCGCGTCGAGGACATGCGCGGCCGCAAGCTGCTTCTGTTCACGAGCGCGTGGAACGTGAATTGGGCGAGTGAGCGCAACGCTGACCTGGAGCTTTCTGAGGTCGGCAACTTCTCCATCTAAGGGGGCGGCGATGGGACGAGGCAGACACGACACCCTTGCGCCCGTAGATCATCCTGCGGGCGCAAAGGAGCTTACGGACGGGAGCTCTGTTTCGCTTGTCGCCAACGCCTCCTCGGCCAAAGTGATTGCCGTGAAAGATGGCGAGGCGTCGACCCCGAATGCGGGAACGGCCTGTCCCGAATATACCCCGACGCCCCTGTTCGCGTTTGATGTTCAAGGGGCGCGCGTCACCGTTTGGCTTGCGCAACCTTCGGGCAATGCGCGCAATCGCGCTGGCGAAGGCGGCGAAGAGGACGACAGCGACGACGCCAACCGTAACACGCGAGACAACCACATCGGCGACAGCTGCAACAGCGACGGTATCGACTGCGACAACCGTGTCGGCGACAACGGCAACTGCCTCAATCACATCGTTTACCTGCATGTTTACGACGGCGACGGCCTCGACGTCCTTAACGAGTGCGGAAACATCGGCTGTCCGCCTTTCACGCTTGTCGCCATCAAGCCCGCCTGCTGGAACGACGACCTTACGCCTTGGAAATGCCCCGGCCTGTTTGCCGACGATGTCCCCTTTGCGGGACGCGCCCAAGACCAGCTTCGCTTATTGGAAGAAGAAATCATTCCCCAGGTCGAGCGGGAATGCGGCAAACCCAACAGTCCCCGCATCTGCCGCACCGTCGCGGGCTACTCGCTTGCAGGTCTTTTCGCCACCTGGACAGCACTCAACTCGTCGGCCTTCTCCCGCATCGCAAGCGCTTCGGGCTCGCTTTGGTATCCCGATTTCGCGCACTTTGCCACCGAGACGCCACTCGTCTGCCCAATCGACTGCGCGTATTTCTCGCTTGGCAGCAAGGAAGCGAAGACCCCGAGCCGACTTCTGCGCAACGTTGCAACGGGAACGGACGAGGTCGTAGCCGCATTTCGCAACAAGGGGGTACCGACGCAATTCGAGTCGAACCCCGGCAACCACTTTAAAGAACCCGCGCTTCGCATGGCGCGCGGAATCACCTGGGCGATCAGCCAGCAAGCGACCAATCGATAAGCTCGACCCCGCATTCCTTCAGCAAATCGTTTGCGCGGGAGAACGGACGCGAGCCCAAGAAAGCGGGAAGATCGCCAGCCGCGCGCGATGCCGAAAGTGGCGAGGGGTGCGTGCTTTTGAGGATGAACTTGCAGGAAAGGGCGCCGCCCGCAAGGGAGCCGCTTGAGTCGGCAACAGCGGGGGCGGTACCACTCGATGCGTGGTCATCGGCGCCAGAGTCCGCAGCACCAGCGCAAGCGCCACCCTCGAACGCGCCCTTCGCCGCGCGCGACTTTGCGCTCTCAATCACCTTGATGGCCGGGCGCCCCCACGCCAAAAAGACCACCGGCTGAGGCAAGCGCATGCACGCCTCGACGATTGCCGTCGTGACCACTTGCCAGCCCAACTTGCTGTGGGAGTTCGCCTCGTGCTCCCGCACGGTGAGCGTCGTGTTCAAAAGCAGCACACCTTGCTGTGCCCACGCGGACAAATCACCGCTCACGGGTATACCGCACCCCAGGTCAGATGCCATTTCCTTATAGATATTGCGCAAGCTCGGCGGAAGCTTCTCCCCTTTGGGCACCGAGAACGACAAGCCCATCGCCTGCCCCGGGCCATGGTAGGGGTCCTGCCCCAGAATGACGGCGCGGACGTCTTCAGGCGCTACATAGGCAAGCGCGTTTAAGATGTCGCCTTGCGGTGGGTAGATAACCTCTTCCCTTCGCAGATTGTCAACCTCTAAGAGCAATCGCCGTGCAGTCGCCTTCGCCTGCTCGGGAACGAGCGCGAACCACGCATCAATCGATTCCTGTTTTTCCACCGTCTCCTCCAACCGGTTGTCTTCTCGCAGATCCAACCTACAGCTTTGCGCTCGTCCATTTTAGCGAACAAAAGAGACCGATTTCCCCTCAAAGCAGCAAAGAGAAGAAGGGGCTCGGGGGAAGCTGAAGGGGAAACGCTCCCCCCGAGTTGGAAGAGAGTAGTCTACAAGAGGTCTCCGCATTTCCGGTCCAGCATGGCGCGAACAATGCGAAGTACTGCGTACGCACCGAATACAACGGTATATGCCACGACGCTCTGCACAGCCGTCATGCCGCCAGAGAGCGCGCTCGGCAAAAGCATCGCAAGCACGTGCACGTAGGTCAGGCCGAAAAACACATATGACCATTTCTGCACACGAGACCACGTTTGCGAGCTCATGCGAACCTTCACGTTGTTAAACGATGTGGCTCCCAAAACAACCAGAAGCACGGTGACGGCCAACGCTACGCCCAAGCCCACAGAAACGAACGGGGTAATCACACCCGCGCCCAACACGCGCGGTACATAGGTCAGGCAATATGCGAGAATATGCCCTACTATCAGCATGCATGCAATAATAGAAAGCTCCGCCCGTATGGGAGACAGGTACTTGCGTGGCTTCGAATCACGAGGAAAGACCCCGACAAACATCACCACAGTAAACAGGGCAACCGCCAACGTGCCTTTCTGCAATAGCAAGAACAGCACATTGCGCACAGGCGCTGGCAGAGGTAGCAAACCCTGCAATACCCCTATATAGAGCAGCGCCAGCGCAATCGCAGCAGCATACCAGATTGCCGGTGCCTTCTTAATGGCAGGCTTCAGCAAAAGTACCGCAGCTACAACGCACATGAGCACAATCAAGAATGCCATGAAACCGCCCTTCAGGAAATACGCGGAGAAACGGTTTCGTCCCCAGCGCCTTCCAATGCAAGACTCGCTTCGAGGCCCACTTCGGCAGCCAATTCGCACATGTACCGCATGCCCATGTCAGACAGAGCCCGATATGCAGCCAACTGGCTAAGACTCCTTACTTCAGACATGAAACGAGGACACCATTTCAAAAAATGGTCACGGGCAAAAGAATCTAAGCGATTCCGCCACTCTGCTTCGGCAGCGGCATCTTCGACCCGCACAGCTTCCGCCACGCAAGCATGCAAATGCGCCAAAAACTCCAATTCGTGAAAAATGCTGTCAACAGGCTCACGACGCAAATCGACCGTGGTCACACCTGATTCGGCCATGCGGCGCTCGACATCCATAGCGATTCGGGTTCGGAACAACGACGGATCGCCCTCAGCGCCCATCATGCGGTGCACGAAGGGGCTTTCATAAGGCCAAATCAGCACGTCGACACCTGGTGCCAAAAACAATCGACTGTACTCACGGCGAAGAGGCCCCTGCTCGGCTCCCGCAAACGCCTCAACGCAATGATTCGCCAGACCCGCATCCCCCTCCGATTCTTCCCCGCAGGCATCAATCATGCTCGCGCGCCAATCGGCAAGAAACCGACCATCGGAAAGCGCCTGCGCAATCTGCTCATTCGGGAAGGAGAAGCCAGCTGCCAAAAGCGCTGCGAGATCGGACAGACCCACGGCTCTGTGCAGTTTTCGATCAACGCTTTCGCTCATGAATCGCTCCGTTCAGTTCAGAGCCGCCGCATCCTGCGGGAAACGACGGCTCGAATAACACAGTTACTTGGTCAGGTAGAACACGTTAGGGCCAGTCCCTACCGATTCGCGCAGCTTGTAATAGTTGCGCCCCTCGATAGCTTTCGAAACCTCCGACTCCGGATCGTCCAAATCGCCCCAATACCGCGCACGGCCCATGCACAGCTGCATGCATGCCGGAACCTCTCCCCTGTCGATCAAATTGTGGCAGAACGTGCACTTCTCCACCGTACCTGCCTCGTGAATAGGGGCATCGGCCTCTCCCACCACGACATCGAGATAGTACTCGGGTTCCCCCTCGTTCATCGAGCGGACATTATCGTAGGGGCACGCCATCATACACGAACGGCAACCGATGCACAGCGACGAGTCCACATATACGATTCCATCGTCGCGCTTCTTCGTCGCACCCGTCGGGCACACCCTCAGACAAGGAGGGTTCTCGCAATGCTGGCACTGCACCGGAAGGAATTCCAGCACGCAATTCGGGAATTCGCCGAATGCGTTGTCGTTGGCAACTGCCCCGTGCACAACTGCCGTGCCAAAATCATCGGGATCGGTGCTCGTTTTCGTATATACCGTGTTGTAAGTAATGTTCTTAGGCAGATTATTCGCGATTTTACATGCCGTGGCGCACGCCTGGCAACCAACGCAACGCTCAAGGTCGATAGCCATTCCGTATCGAGTCATATTATCAATCCTCCTACAGCTTCTCGACGGCCACAGCCTGGTCGAAGTAGCACTGATTTCGTGTTACTTGGTTGTAGTCGTTAAACGAAATAGTGGCGAAGTCACCATCGATATGCTCACGGGTAAGGAAGCTGCGAGGGCAGTTGATGGTCTTTGGTGCCTGGCCGGAATTGATAGTGGCAAGCAACGTTACCGAACCGCGGTCATTGTAAAGGCGCACGGTATCACCCTCGGATATCCCCAGCTCCTTTGCATCATCGGGGTTGAAGCGGGCAATAGGCTGCCGCTCGTATTCCTTCATGTAGTCCACGTCCCACCATTGCGTATGGTTGCGCGTGCGCATATGCTCGCCGAGGACCGAGAAGGGATACTTTTCGCGGATTGGCGCCTCCAAGTTTGCCTCTCGCGCAGGCTCCCAATAGAAAAGCAGATGCTCCTTGCTTTCGTCGATTTCCTGGCCCAAGTTATATTCAGGAACGACCTTTTCCGTCCACATTTTCGCACGGCCGCTCTGATGGAAGAACTTGCCGCCCATGAAGGGATTCTCCTTGAGCTGATGGTTGCGAGCAATCTTCGTTTCACGCAGAGAATCGTACGTGATGCCTTCCTTTTTCGCCACGGGACTATTGAGCCACAAAGAGATGTAGTCCTTTTCAGAGAAGTCGAAGAAGTCCTCGAAGCCCATCGCCGAACCAATCATCTTGTAGATCTCGAAGTCGGACTTGCTTTCATATAGAGGCTCAGTCGCTTTATCGTTGTACACCAGATAGGGCATATTGTACGAGCGAACGCGCAAGTCCTCGCACTCGAACCAATGGCACGCAGGAAGCAGGATATCGGCGTACAAGGCCGTATCGCTCATGGTCATCTCCTCGACAACCAAGAACTCAACCTCCTTGAGCGACTTGATGGTTTCGTTCTGCTCGGTCTGGTTCGACACAATGTTAGTACACGAACAATACAGGCTCTTCAGAGGGAACGGTTTGCCCAGCAGCTCTTGGTCGTGAATGATGCCGTACAGTGCCGTCCAGTTGATATTTCGACCAGGTCCAGCAGGCTTTTCGCCCTTAGAGCTCGGCTGATTGATGCAGCCGTTCGAGTTGCTGATGCCGAAGCTCCCGCCTCCGGAGATGAGACCAGCGGATTCCTTGCCAATGTTGCCGGTAACGACCATAAGCAAGAAGATGAGATCGTACGTATAGATAGCGTTGAAGTAGTGGTTCAGACCCTGATTCATGCCGGTAAGCACTGGGCCTTCCTGACCATACATGCGAGCGAGGCGTTTGATGTCTTCGACGGACACCCCCGTAACCTCAGAAGCCTTCTCGGGAGTCCATTTGCCGATAGCCTCGAGAGCCATATCCCACACCAGACGCACCTTAAAGCCTTCGACCTCTTCAGGAACATTCTCGAGTGCCGGCTTTTCGGCTTCCAGATGGGACTTCGCAGATTGCGTCGCTTCATCCCATACGACTTCGGGATCGATGGTCACTTCCATGCCATATGCATTTTTCCCCGTAGTAGGAGCAACACCCAAATCGCTCATACGAAGGAAAGTGTTGTCCTCTTTCACAAGGAACGGAGCTTCGGAATGGGCGCGCATAAATTCGGTGTCTTGCCAGCCTTGCGCCAGGACCTCGCTCAGTATGCCGAACACGAGCGCGCCATCGGTAGCAGGATGCACCGGAACGAACCAATCGGACTTTGCCGCATTCGTGTTGTACTGGATGTCGATTGTTGTAAGCTGCGCGCCAGCATCCTTGGCATCGAGGTAAAAATGCATCATGCGTTTGCAGGAAACGGCAGGATTGCAGCCCCAAATGACAATATGGTTCGCGCCGTTCCACTCGAGCGGGCTGACAAACGCAGATCCAGGGCCGAATACTTTCACCATAGCTGATTGGAAAGCGATATCGCGATCGGGAAGCACACTGCAAGCCCCCATAACAGTCTGAAGATGCTGCATAACCGATCCGTCGGCAGTTCCTCCGCCCAAAACGGCAGTGTTTCCGCTCCCTAAGAAAAACGCGATGGACTCCGGACCATACTCTTCCCGATAACCTTTCCATTTGTCGGTTATCTCCTGAATGGCCTCATCCCAGCTGATGCGCTCGAACTCGCCTGCACCGCGTTCGCCCACGCGACGCATGGGATACTGCAAACGACCCGCACTGTACACGCGCGCAGGATGGCTCAGACCCTTCGGGCAGATATGCTCGTAAAAAGGCTCCTCTTCGATGTGGCCGGCCGTTGTCCGCACGATCTGCCCATCACGCACGTGCACGTTCAAATAACAACCCTGGATGCACTGCGAGCGGCATGAGCCAGAAAAAATCTCTTCGGCGCCAGCCTTCGACGAATCCGCCGTATGCGGCGCCAAACCACCAGTGTTTGACGAGCAGCCAGAAAGAACGCCAGCAGCAGTGAGGGCTGCAGCTCCTGCGATAAACGAACGGCGGGAAAAGCCGCGGGAATTACTGGAAGCAATATCAGTCATCTTTTCTCCCTTTCCTTACAGACCGCACGCGGCATAAAAACCGTAGCGAGCCAAGGCAATACCGGCAAACGCGCAGGCAAACGCAACCTTTGCGGCAGTTGCGGTAGACATTTTGCCCGACTTTGCCATGAACTGCAGGACGGCAGCAACAGCCACGACTACAGCACCAATGATCAAAAGCACCATGCTCGCACCGACGCTTGCGAGGTGCACAGCTTCAAGCACGACGCCCACAGCAGCGAGCACGCTCAATACGGCAGAAGCCGTCAGATACGTGCCTTTCTTCATCAGGTCGGACTCGAGAAGAGCAAGCAACGCAGCACCCATGGCCAAATCACCAAGGATAAACAGCAGGAACGTCTGCCACGACGCCCATGCAGACACGCCAATGGATACGAAATAAGCATTAGACATCACGAGCATAAGACCCAATGCGGCAATACCACCCACGATGCGCAGCCCACGGGGAGAAGAGCCCTTCGTCTTGGAAATCACCAGATCGATCAGCAGAATAACGCCCAGGGCGATCGACCAGTACGCCTCCTGAGCAATCATGGCGCCAGGCTGCGAGAGCGCGACGAACAAACGCTCGGGACGACCCAGGTGCAACGGCAGGCCCGCCAGACCCACAGCCAAAAGCACCAAGCACACCAGCGGGAACAGCCACGTCTTCTTAGCGTCTTTGCCCACTGGAAAAGCAACACTCACCACATACGCGCCGGCAGCTACACCGGCCAATGTCGTAAACAGAAACAACGGAAACTCAGAAATCATTGCAACACCTCGCTATCAGCCTCGGTGCCGAAGATAGGTAAGCGATCGCGCGCTACGCCGTTCCCCTCCGGACTGACCCCCAATAGATTTTGAGCGCTCGCCTTTTTCGCGAGATACACCCCTCGGATGGAATTACGGCACCCCTCCGCGGCCGACAGAATAAGCCGTATCCATTCGTTGGTGTCATAGTATTGCGATTCACTACATCAGTCAATAGGTATTTCCCTATTGCATCATTTCGTGGGATAATAACGATGGTCGAAGAGAACAGACGAGGACATGCTCTACGGTTCATTGGTCATAGCATATTTATTTCTAGGTGGCACGGCTGCAGGTGCGCTTTTCGTCATCTCTGCGTGGAGTCTCCTCTTTCGACGAGCACAGCGGCCCTCTCGTTTGCAGACCGCATTCGAAGCGTTGCGACGGCGTGTGTATATTGCAGGCGTCGTCTTGCTCGTGTTCGCCATGGTTTGCCTGCTGTGGGATCTGGGGAATCCCGGACGCGCGTTATTGGTGTTTCTCCATCCTCATCCCACCGTCATCACCTTCGGTGCCTACACGCTTGCCATTGAAACGCTTGTGGCAACTTTGCTGTCTCTCGTATCGCTATCGCAAGGCCCCCTTTCGCTTCATGGACGCGCGCGAGGCGCCGTCGAGATACTCTGTTGCGTAGGGGCCCTGGCGACAATGGCCTATACGGGAGTATTCCTGTTCCAAGGCGGCATACCTTTCTGGAATCATTGGTCAATTATCGCCCTATTCGTTCTTTCATCTCTTTCGTCAGGCGTATCCGTAGTGCTTTTAATTGACTGGGTCACGCAAGGGCAGTCTCTTCTGTTGCGCGCGACCAAGCCGCTTCAACTTTGCCATATAGCCTGCCTTATTGCAGAAACTGTCTTTCTGGCCATCTTTTCCTTTGCAGCATTCGGCAACCCCTCGGCAAACGCGTCTGTCAATCTTTTGATGGAGCCCGATATGCTGGCCATAGCACTCGTTGGCGTAATGGGCGCAGGAATCTGGGTGCCCCTCACGCTTGAAACCTACTCGGCAACGCGCAAGGAATGCCGCACCATACCCGTATCCGATTTTGTATGCTTGTTCGGCGGGCTATGCCTGCGGTACTGCCTGATTGCATGCGGGGCCCATTGATGAATCTATACCGGCATAGACCGCAAACGACGAAAAACGACAAGATCGATCCAAAAAGGTGGCAGATTGCAAACGAATGAAGACAACGTTGTATTTCGCGTAGACGAAGCATCTGACCTGCCCATATGGGCGCAGCTGCGAAACCGCTTCTCCTACCTGATCCGCACGGGAGTTCTCAAGCCAGGAGAGCAGCTTCCCAGTGTACGCGGGTTAGCAGCAGACGCAAAGATCAATTACAACACCGTGACGAAAGCATATCGCGACCTCGAGCTTTCTGGGTTGATTGTATCCGTACGAGGACGCGGCATGTTCGTGCAGCGAGACGTTTCACCCGACGAATCCGAAGAGGATGCGATCGACGCCCTGCTCGAAAACTGCATCAGGCAATACCGATCGAAGGGCATGACGTATCGCGAGACCCGCGATCGCATGCTTTCAGTCATCGACGATATGGAGCGCAAGTCCCGCGAAGCAGAAGAGGAGAAGCGTGACTATGGGATTTCTTAACAACAAGACGAAAAACGCTGCCGCACAAGCTGTAAACGCCCGTTCCGCCGAAATCGAGTTCTTGAATTCTCCGAGCACCAGGCACGTGAACGACAACGCTGCGAATGTGTTTTCGGCGTTTGTGTTCATCATCGTGTTCGCACTTGTCGCCGTTATCGGATACTTAATTGCCGGCGCAATGAATATCTGGGTTCTGTGCACCGGATTCGCTTTGGCAACGATAGCCATTTTCACGGTGCATATCGCCTCGCAATGGGAACGCGACGTCATCTTGCGCCTAGGCGCATTTAACCGCATGGCAGGACCCGGCCCCTATTTCACTATCCCTTTCATCGAGCACGTCGCACTCAAAGCGGACCTGCGCACGATGCTGACAGGCTTTAGCGCCGAGGAGATTTTGACTTCAGACCTTGTGCCCGTCAATGTGGATGCTGCCATATTCTGGATGATTTGGGACGCGGAAAAAGCCTGCATGGAAGTGGAGAACTACTACGACGCCGTATCGATGGCATCGCAGACAGCACTTCGCGACGCGATCGGCAGAAACAGCTTGTCCGACGTAACCGTCCATCGCGACAAGTTGGACCAGGAACTCCGCGACAAGATCGAAGAGAAAACAAGCCCTTGGGGCATATCCATCATCTCGGTGGAAATCCGCGACATCGTGATCCCGAAAGAGCTCCAAAACGCCATGGCGGCAGCAGCGAAAGCAGAACGTGAAAAGGACGCGCGCATCGTGCTCGCGGAGGTCGAGAAGGATGTGGCCGCCATGCTCCATGATGCCACCGAAATCTACCGAGACGACGAAATCGCCTTCAAGCTGCGCCAGATGCACCTGGTAAACCAAAGCCTGCGCGAATCGGGCGGCTCGCTTGTCGTGCCGAGCTCTTATGCCGAGGGCTTCGTCGAGAAAGCAGCAGGCGCCACGCCCCCGACGCAGCAATAGCGCATCTTTGCAGAGTGCTGCGCCGCCCAACGCAACCGGCGAACCGCGAGCGAACGGCGCACATGTTCGGCCAAGCGCTGGAATACGCCCGAGCACTTCGCTGCCGTCCAGCCTACCCCATCGCGAAACGAAAGAAGGCCGCCCTTGGGCGGCCTTCCGAATACTTAGGAGCATACTTCCGCTACAGGTGCAGCACGCGATCCTTGATTTCCTGCGTACGGCCCTGGTTCCAGAACTGCGTGCCGATGTATCCGCAGGTACGGCGTGCAACGTTGAGCTTTTCCTGATCGCGATTGCCGCAGTGAGGGCACTCCCACACGAGCTTGCCGTCGTCTTCCACAATCTGAATCTCACCGTCGAAGCCGCACACCTGGCAATAATCGCTCTTCGTGTTGAGCTCCGCGTACATGATGTTGTCGTAGATGTACTGCATGACGCGGATGACGGCCTTCAGGTTGTCCTGCATATTGGGAACTTCCACGTAGCTGATAGCCCCGCCCGGAGACAGACGCTGGAACGCGCTTTCGAACTTCAGCTTGTCGAAGGCGTCGATCTGCTCGGTCACATGCACATGGTAGCTGTTCGTGATGTAGCCCTTATCGGTGATGCCGGGGATCACGCCAAAGCGACGCTGCAGCGCCTTCGCGAACTTGTACGTGGTCGACTCGAGCGGCGTGCCGTAGAGCGAGAAGTCGATATTGGTCTCAGCCTTCCACTCGGCGCACTTGTCGTTCATATGCTGCATGACCTCCATGGCGAACGGCGTGCCCTCCGCCTCGGTATGGCTGTGGCCGGTCATGTACTTCACGCACTCGTAGAGCCCCGCGTAGCCAAGCGAAATGGTGGAATATCCGCCGTAGAGCAGTTTGTCGATCGGCTCGCCCTTCTCAAGGCGCGCAAGCGCACCGTACTGCCACAGAATCGGCGCGGCATCGGAAAGCGTGCCCTTCAGGCGATTATGGCGGCACATGAGAGCCTTACGGCACAGCTCGAGACGCTCGTCGAAAATCTCCCAGAACTTCGCCTTGTCACCATGGGAAGAAAGCGCCACATCAGGCAAGCTGATGGTGACAACGCCCTGGTTGAAGCGCCCATAGTATTTCGGCTTGCCCGGTTCGTAGTTGCCCGCGTTCGCCACGTTGTCGTAGCCGTTGCCGGAACGGTCGGGCGTGAGGAAGCTGCGGCACCCCATGCACGTGTAGCAATCGCCGTTGCCCTCCGTCTCGCCCTTGGACAGCTTCATCTCGCGCATCTTCTTCTCGGAGATATAGTCGGGCACCATGCGCTTCGCCGTGCACTTCGCCGCCATCTGCGTGAGATAGAAATACGGCGAGTCCTCGCGCACGTTGTCTTCCTCGAGCACGTAGATGAGCTTGGGAAACGCCGGCGTGATCCACACTCCAGCCTCGTTTTTCACGCCCTCGTAGCGCTGGCGCAACGTTTCCTCGACGATCATGGCAAGATCGTGCTTCTCGGCCTCGGAGCGCGCCTCGTTCAGGTACATGAACACGGTGACGAACGGGGCCTGACCGTTGGTGGTCATCAGCGTTACGACCTGGTACTGGATGGTCTGCACGCCGCGGCGGATCTCGTCGCGCAGGCGGCCTTCCACCACTTCGGCGACGCGGTCGGCGTTGGCCTCGAGCCCGAGCTGATTGATCTCCTGGAGCACCTGGCGGCGAATCTTCTGGCGGGAAACGTCGACGAAGGGCGCTAGATGCGTGAGCGAGATGGACTGCCCGCCGTACTGGCAGCTGGCCACCTGCGCAATAATCTGCGTCGCAATGTTACAGGCGGTGGAGAAGCTGTGCGGGCGCTCGATCATGGTGCCCGAGATGACGGTACCGTTCTGCAGCATATCTTCCAGATTCACCAGGTCGCAGTTGTGCATATGCTGCGCGAAGTAGTCAGAATCGTGGAAGTGGATGATGCCTTCGTTGTGCGCGCGCACCACATCGGGCGGAAGCAGCAAGCGCATCGTGATGTCCTTGGACACTTCGCCCGCCATATAGTCGCGCTGCACGGAGTTCACCGTGGGGTTCTTGTTGGAGTTCTCCTGCTTCGCCTCCTCGTTGTTGCACTCGATGAGCGAGAGAATCTTGTCGTCGGTCGTGTTGGAATGGCGCTTCAAGGATTGCACGTAGCGGTAGATGATGTACTTGCGCGCCACGGTGTAGCGGCCCTGCGCCATGATCTGGTCTTCCACCATGTCCTGGATTTCCTCGACCGACACGGTGTGGCCCGAGCGACCACACAGCCACTCGACGCTATGGGCGGCGAGCGCAACCTGCTCGTCGGTCAAGCGCTCGTTTTGCGGAACCTCGTTGTTGGCAGCCTTGATGGCATTCACAATCTTGTCGATGTCGAAGGGCACTTCCGAGCCGCTGCGCTTGATAATCTTCATGGCACTTCCTCTTCGTTGCTTATCTGAAACCGTCTTGCTCGCCCGCAATGGGGACGCGACCGCGCGGGAAGGTATTTCCCGACGTCAGAGACGCTACTCACGATCTTTAAGGGGTTTACTGCGTGCGGACGCCTGCGCATCCGCCTATCTTATGTGCTTATGATACGACATTCAAACACAAGATATTGTGTTTTCTTATATTGAAAAATCCATAGATGGTGTTTTCCCAATAGTTTTCCACTTGTCCCAAAAACGGCATAACCCCACCTCGTCACGAAAGGCGCGCATTGTTTGGGCGCCTCGAAAACGCAGTTTTCCACCACCGCAAAACCCCAGGAGAAAATTTTTTGTGCGCCAAAGGCTCGCGCAAGGGGCTTGACAAGCGCAACGCTGCGGCTGCGCTATACTTTCACGCATGGCAAGCTATCAGCATATCTCGCACGGGTTCGACCCGGTATTCGACGAGCACTCCCGCGTCCTCGTGCTAGGGTCATTTCCCTCGGTGCTCTCGCGTGCGAACGCCTTCTACTACGGCAACCCGCAAAACCGCTTCTGGCGCGTCATCGCGCACTCCCTCGGCAAGCCGGTGCCGCCCAACGAAGGCGAGCCCCTGCGCCCGAACGACGGCGTGGCATCGCTTGAAGAGTCGATCGCCGCGAAGAAGGCGCTTCTCCTCGAGGGCGGCATCGCGCTGTGGGATGCCATCGAGGAATGCGACATCAAGGGGTCCTCGGACGCGAGCATCAAAAACGTCGTGCCCGCGCACATCGAGCGCATCACCGAGTGCGCGCATATTGAGGCCGTCATCTGCAACGGTGCCACGGCGGGCCGCCTCTACAAGCGCTACCTGCAGTGGAAGGTCGGGCTTGTCGCGCACGTGCTTCCCTCGACAAGCCCTGCGAATGCCGCCTGGAAAACCGAGCGCCTCATCGAGCGCTGGGGCAACGAACTCCGCGCAATTGCCGACGAGCTGGCGGAAGTAGACCAGCAGCGGGAAACGGCGGCGGACGAAGGCGCCGCCGAGGAGCCGCACCGCAGCCACGCAAAGGGAATCGCAACCGTCCGCGCCCGCAAAGGCGGCTCCGTTTCCTATGGCACCATACGAATCGACGCACCTGCCGCCTCGAACTTCGCGGTGCACAAGTCGATGCAGGGAAACAAGCGCGCCAACACCAAGCCCGAGCTTTTGATGCGTGAGCGGCTGCGCGCGGCGGGACTTGGCGGATACCGTCTGCAGTGGAAGGTCGCAGGGCACCCCGATATCGCCTGGCCAGGCAAGAAAGTCTGCGTGTTCGTGAACGGATGCTTCTGGCACCGATGCCCGCACTGCAAACTTTCGACCCCTAAGAAGAACGTGGAATACTGGACCGCGAAGTTCGAGCGAAACGTCGAGCGCGACCGGGAGAACGTCGCCGCACTCGAAGCCGACGGCTGGCGCGTTCACGTGGTATGGGAATGCGAGCTGAAGAAGAAGACGATTGACGCCACACTGGCGAAACTTCTCCCCGAACTCGCAAGCGAGCTGGGAAAAGAGATTACGTTGCCCGAAGGTGGCGCGCTTAAGCCCGAAAACACGAGCACTGGCCCCAAGCACGATTCCGAGCCCGACGGCACGCCCGCAAACGTCGCACCCGCCGACGCCTCCCAGTCCCCGCTCACCGCAAGCACGCCGACAAGCGATTCCAAGCGCTACTACCTCTACGTCCTCGAATGCGGCGACGGCACGCTCTACACCGGCTACACGCCCGATGTTGCGACGCGTCTCGCCCAGCATCGCGCAGGCGCAGGTGCGAAGTACACACGCGGGCGCGGGCCGCTCACCCTGCTCGCAAGCGCGGAATTCCCCACCAAACACGACGCGATGAGCGCTGAATATCGCTTCAAGCACCTCACGCGCGACAAGAAAGACGCCCTGCTCGCGAAGGCTGCCGCATCGAAAGAGCCCTTCGAGCGCATACTGGAGGAAGCGTTCGCGAAATAAAGCGCCTCGCAAAGCCAGCCACACACTCGCAGCCTCACGCCCGAGCAGCCATTGAAAGTCGCACCCCATCAGCACTCGGCAACGGAGGGCGGCGAGTAAGCCCGCCCGACAAAATAGACCCGTTCAACAATGAAGCGCCGCACCGTTATCGGCACAGCGCTTCATCCATTCCCTTGGTTGACGCGGCAGGAGCAGCTCCTACTCGAAGTCGTAGAGGCCCTTCGTCGCTTCCTGGAACGCGGCATACACCTCCATCGCCACGCCTTCGTCCTCCACAAGCTCGAAGGCGGACGGTTGGTCGTCTTCGTCGAACTCCACCGCCTCAAGGATGATCACCTCGCCCGAAGAGAGCGCTGGCTCCTCCTCGCTCACCGGGAAGAACACACCATAGCGGTGGCCCCCATGCAGAAGCAGGCCGAGGAATTCCAGAACGGTCGCGTCGCCTTTGGAGTCCTCGAAGTTGATGGTCAGGCCCTCCTCGACGGGCGGGCAAAAATTAGGGTTCGAACCTTCGCGCACGGGGCGCTCCTCTCTTTTCGCGCACCGATTGGGTGCCGCATTCTCGTAGCCGTAAGTCTTACCCGTAAGTATAGAGCGAGCCCCCGCCTTATCGTGCGAGGGCTCGCAAATCAATCGCATTCGCGCAAACCGGCAAAAGCCGCTCCGCCCTACTTCTTCCCCTTGCGCTCGGCGCGCGAAGGCTTCTTCTTGCCGAAGTCGGGCGAAACCGCCGCGTCATGAGGCGACACTGCCGAAGTCACAGCCGCCGAACCCTCGGAAGCGCCAGCGTCCACCGAAGAAGCCGCATCACCAGCAGCCGCCGCAGCCACAGCGGGAACAGCCGCACCCAGAAGGCGGTTCAGGAACCAGCGCTGGATGTCGTTGCCGTACTTCTTCTGCAGCTTCTTGAAGCGCGACTCGTGCGTCTTCCAAATGACGTAGAGCGGCGTCGCGATGGCGTAGGACGAGTAGCAGCCGCACACGAGGCCGATCGTCATGGCAAGCGCGAAGTCCTTCAGCGTTTCGCCGCCGAACAGCAGCATTGCGACAACCGGGATGAGCGAGGTAATCGAGGTGTTGAGCGAGCGCACGAGAACCTCGTTCACCGAGTGGTTCGCCATGGTGGCGAAAGTGCACTTCGCAGACTCGTCCTTCATATTCTCGTTGATGCGGTGGAACACGACAACCGTATCGTAGAGCGAGTAGCCCAAGATGGTGAGCAAGGCGGCGATGGTGTTCGGGGTGATCTCGCGACCGACGAGCACGTAGACGCCCACGACGATGATAAGGTCGTGCAGAAGCGCGACGACCGCCGTCACGCCCATCTTCGGATCGCGGAAGCGGATCGAGATGTAGGCGATGATCAGAAGCAGCGAGATGAAGAAGGCGATTGCCGACGACTGGATGACGCTTGCACCCCAGTCAGGGCCGATCGTGGTGACCTCGAAGCTGTCGGTGGTCCAACCGAAGGTGTCCGCCACCTCGTTCGCCGCTACCGTCGCATCTTCAGCGGAAGTCGTGGTGGTGCGGACGAGGAAGCCCGGCTCGCCGTCGGCCGTCGTGGTCTGGATGACCGCGTCGGGCTCGCCCGCATCGCTGAACGCATCACGGACCTGCTCAGTCGTAACGTCTCCCGTGCCGTGGAAGGTCACCGACGTGCCGCCGACGAACTCGATGCCGAAGTTCATACCGCGCACGCCGACGATAATGGCGACTAGCACCATCGCGCAGCAAGCCGCGGTGAGGAAGATCTTTTTAAGCCCCAAAAGGTTGATGTCGAGCTTGATGAAGCGGCCGCGCACGTCCTTGCGGGAAGCGGCCTGCTTAACGCCCTGGAAGTAAGGCACAGCCTCGATGCAGTCCTCCACACCCCAGAACTTGGGATGCTTCGCGATGAGCTTCGGAGCGAGAAGGCGGATGAGCGGCGCCTTGAACAGAAGCATCATGACGATGTCGCACACGATACCCAAAGCAAGCGTCATGCCGAAGCCCTTGACCGAGGCGCTCGCCAGGAAGAACAGCGTGAGCGCGGAGACGAGCGTCACGAGGTCGGCGTCGATCGAGGTCAGGATGCCGTGACGGACGCCCGTGATGGACGCGGCACGCACGCTTCGTCCCATGCGGATTTCCTCGCGGAATCGCTCGAGCGTCAGGATGGAGGAGTCGGCCGCCATGCCGATGGTCAAAACGACGCCGGCGATGCCCGCCATAGAAAGGCTGAACAGGCCGAATGCGGAAAGCAGTGCGAGGATGCCCAGGTAGATTGCCGCAAACACGGCCATTGCCGCCGCGGTGATGATGCCGAGTCCCTCGTAGAACACGAGCAGGTAAATCATAACGATCACAAGGCCGATGAGCGCTACGAGCACGCCGGACTGCAGCGCATCCTGGCCGAGCGTCGGGCCGACGACCTGGCTTTGTGCATACTCGAAGCTCACAGGCAGCGAGCCGGACTCGAGCACGGTCTTCATCTGCTTGGCCGCGTCAAGCGTATAGCCGCCGGTGATGGAGACGTTGCCGTCGGAGATAACGGACTGCACGGCGGGAGCGGACTGCACCTCACCGTCGAGGATGATGACGATCTGGCCCTTGGTGGGAGCGAGGTCTTCAGTTGCCTCGGCGAAGGCCTTCGTGCCCTCGGAGTCGAGGCGCAGGTTAACCGCATAGTCAGTCGAGGTCTGGGAAGCCTGGCCCACGTCGACCTTCTCGAGGTTCGAGCCAGTGACGATCGGCGTGTACGTGCCCTCTTCGACCTTGAGGTGCTCCACCTTCTCGCTCGGGAAGGAATTGCCGAACGCATCGGTCACCGTGCCCTGCGTGCCGTATTGGCCGTTTTGGATCTTCGTCTTCACATCGGAATCGGTGAAAGAGTCAAGTCGCGCGAACTCGAGCTTGCCCGTCTTGCCGATGGTGTTGAGCGCTTCCTCGGTGTCGGACAGGCCGGGGATCTGCACGAGAATCTGGTCGTTGCCCTGAATCTGCACGACCGCCTCGGATGCGCCAAGGGCGTTCACGCGGTTCTCGATAATCGCGCGGGAAGACTCCATGTCCTCAGTGGAAACATCCGACCCGTCGTTGTTGTGCGCCGTGAGCACGACCGAAAGGCCACCTTGAATGTCGAGGCCTTGATTGATCTTTTCCTGCGGCGGCGTGAACATCACGATCGAGCCGATGACCAAAAGCGCCATGACCACGAGCAGCCAAACGTTGCGCCTATCCTTATTATGATGCTTCTTCTTTTTCTGAGGTTCCGCCATGTGCGTTTTCTTCCTTGCCCTGTTCCCTCGCCGCAAAATCAAGCGCAACGAGGAATCTGCCAGTAAACCTAACCCTCATATTTTTGCACAACTAAGCCGCATGAGAAAGCAACTTGCGGCATGTTGCAAAAAATTATTCTTAAAGGTAGATAAAATTGCGGTAAAGAAGCCTAGCAAAACGCAGGAGGACATCATCGAGAAGCGCCCCCCATCGTCAGGATGATAGCTGGCTGCGGAAGGCGTTCTCCGTCCTTAGCGAAATGACGGTTGTCGTTCTTTTGGTCGGCTCCACAACGGGCGGCATTCTAGTCGATCATTTCGGGATATTCGAGTCTCCGAAAAAGGCAGTTAACAGGCAGAAGATACTCGGCGTCCTCATCATGATTCTAGGGGCCGCCGCAATCAAGCTGCTGTAAGAGCCCCTCCGCCGACTCGCAAAGCCTGCGAGGGTCGTATGCGGCTTACCGATGCAGAAGGAAGTCGATGATGTTCACGATTTCTATCCCATAGTCAAAACTTGCGAGATTTGCAAGTTTTGTCGATTGAGTTAGCGCAGCGAGCCCGATCTCCATAGTTTTGCAGCTCGTCTACCTGTTTCGCGGGCACCAAGCCGAGGGCAAGTGGCCCAAAACTGTAAGGGTGGTCCGCCATCTGCCCAGGACTGATTCACTTGTTTTCTTTATCGTTCGCTCATACGGGAGTTCTGTGGGTTTGCAAGCAAAATCTAACATGTCCTCTAGCTAATCATCTTGCAAATGTAAAGAAAATGCTGTACATTGCAATTACATTAAAGCAATGAGGTGATTAACATGTCAAAAACGGCGACTATCAACATGCGCGTGAACCCCGAGGTCAAAAGCGATGCAGAATCAATTTTTGCCAGCTTAGGCATGAGCCTCACTGAAGCAATCAACGTGTTTCTGCATAAGTCCATCATGGAAGGTGGCTTGCCGTTTGACGTGCGACAACCGCGATACAACGCAACTACCGAGGCTGCAATGCGCGAAGCGCGCGACATCATGGCCGGTAAGATAAAGGCAGAATCCTACGATAGCGCAAGTGAGCTTTTTTCCTCTCTCGACAAGTAACGCCTATGCCACTAAAACTTGTCCCGACATCCCAGTTCAAGAAAGACCTCAAGCGAATCAGGAAACGCGGCTATGACCTTGACGCACTTGAGATTGTTCTCGATAAGCTATGTGCATGTCAGCCGCTTGAAAATCGAAATCACGACCATGCCCTATCGGGTAATTACGTTGGATTTCGCGAATGCCATATCAAGCCCGATTGGTTACTTGTGTATGCAATCGATGGTAATCAGTTGATTCTAACCGCCTCAAGAACCGGCACCCATTCCGATTTATTCCAAGAGTGATTATGACTAGCAGCCGCTAAACCCTCGCTACTAAAACCGATTTTACTAAAACGTTTTAGTAAAATCGGTTTTAGCTTTGCAGGAACCGAAGCATCTTCCCTCATTCCCCAACGAGTATGAGCTGCATATTGCTGCAATCCGTAGCTTCTTAGTAGTCCTTCGCCGCGGGGCTTGCCATCCATTGCGCTTCGAACTCGGCATACGCATCGGCGAGCACGGCTTCGCGCGCGCGGCGCATGAGATCGAGCAAATAGTGCAGGTTGTGAATGGAGAGCAAGATGCCGCCGAGCATCTCGTCCTGCTTCACAAGATGGCGAATGTAGGCGCGCGTGTGGTTTTGGCAGGTCGGGCACGTGCACTCAGGATCAAGCGGCGTGAAGTCGCGCGTATATTTGGCGTTGCGCATGTTCATACGGCCCTGGCTCGAAAACGCCGTGCCCATGCGCGCCGTGCGCGTGGGAAGCACGCAGTCGAACATGTCGACACCCTCGCCCACCGCACGCACGAGCGTAGTCGGATTGCCTACGCCCATGAGATAGCGCGGACGATCGTCGGGCAATGCGCGCGCCACCTGGCCCAGCGTCTCGAACATCGTCTCGTGGTCCTCGCCCACCGAATAACCGCCGATGCCGAAACCACCGAATCGACGCCCGCCGGCAGCCAGGCTCTCATCCTCGATTTCGCGCAAGCGGCGGATGCTCTCCAGGCGCAAGTCGAGGTTCATACCGCCCTGAACGATGCCGAAGAGCGTCTGATCGGGCCGCTTGTGCGCCGCCAGGCAACGGCGCGCCCACATAGCCGACAAATCGACCGCGCGCTCGACGAACTCGCGCGTCGCAGGGTACGGCGGGCACTGGTCGAGCTGCATGGCGATGTCGGCGCCGAGCGCTTCCTGGATGCGCATGTTCTCCTCGGGCGTCCAACGCACATAGCTGCCGTCGTAAATCGAGCGGAAGGTGACGCCGTCGTCGTCGAGCTTGCGCGTATCGGCGAGCGAGAAGATTTGGAATCCACCCGAGTCGGTGAGCATCGGCCCGTCGTAGTTCATGAACTTGTGCACCCCGCCGGCTTGCGCGACCACATCTTCGCCGGGGCGCTGCGAGAGATGGTAGGTGTTCGCAAGCACCACCTGGGATTTCAGCTCGCGAAGCTGCGGCGGGGTGATGCCCTTCACTGTGGCCGATGTGCCGACGGGCATAAACATAGGAGTGTGGAAATCGCCGTGCGCCGTCGTGAAGGTGAGCGCGCGGGCGTTGCCGCTTTTAGCGTCGCACGTGCAGTCGAAAAGCGCCATGCTAGTTCGCACCTCCCTCGATCGTCGCAGGGTCATCGCAGGTCGGAAGGTCGTCCACCCACGCTGCAAACTCGGCCATCGTTGAGTGTTTCACGCCTTCGAGCCCACGGCCCCGAGGGTCCATAAGGTGATCGGTCACCAGGTACACGTCGCAGCCAAGATCGGCCGACGCCAAGTCATCGAGCGTGTTGTTGCCCACCATGAGCACCTCGTCGGCGGAAAGCCCGCAATTCGCGAGAACCTCCGCATAGTATTCCACCTGCGGTTTCACCGTCGAGGAGTTCTCGTACGTGGAAATGTAGCGAAACGGCGCGTCGCCTACGCCGCCCCATGCAAGGCGCCACTCGACCGCGCGACGGGGAAACATCGGCTGGGTCGCCAGCACGAGCGGATACCCCTTCGCAACGAGCAGCTCGAGGGCACGGTGCGCTGCCGGGTTCGGCTGAACATCTGCACCGATCGCGCCGAACCTCGTCTCGTAGTAGCCCGCGAACATCGCGTCCCAATCGGCCGCGTCGCGATCGAGCACGGCGAAGAACGCGTCCCAGAACACATCGCAGTTCGTCTTCCCGCCAGGTTCGCGCTTGGCCATGGCGGAAGCGCCTGCACCGAACGCACGCGCGAACTTCTCGCCGTCGACCCCCTGCTCAGCCGCAAAACGGGCGATGTCCTTGAAGTACCCGCCCAAGAATTCATCGAGCTCCATCGGGCACAACGTGCCGTCGAGGTCGAACAATATCGCGCGATATGACGTGTTCGCCATGAAAGACCCTTCCCAGAAAAAGACCGCCCCAACGGGCGGACCGCACATTCGATACGAACAACAGTATAAAAGAGTGGAACGCCTCGGCCGCCGAGCGCGACGCCAAACATGCAAAGTGCGGAAAACGAGGGGCGAAAGCATGCACGCCACGCCTTTGCAAACATCGAGGTTTGGCGGTTTCGCCAGCGGCGGCACAGGCTGAGTTCGACCCTGTGCTAGTATCGACAGGTTGAATCCACGAGGGCGAGAGGAGTCGCAGATGAAATTGCTTTTGCACGCATGCTGCGGGCCATGCTCGCTCGAGCCTGTGCGCCTTCTCCAAGCGGCGGGGCACGATATCGCCATTTACTACGCGAACTCGAACATCGCACCACGCGAAGAGTACGCGCACCGCCTCGCCACGCTCGAGGATTGGGCGAAAAGCGAGGGCATTCCCGTCATCGAGGGCCCTTACGACCCTGCCACCTGGGAAGAGGCTGCGGGGCGCATCGGAGATGCAGCGCTCGCCGACGTGCAGGCAGCACGCAGGGAAACTCAATCGGCCACAGGCGAGGACGCATCCCTCCGCGCCGACGTCCTTTCCGTCGACCCCGCGCGCCGAGAGGCCCGCTGCCGCGCGTGCTATCGGCTACGCCTCGAAGAGACGGCGCGGGTGGCTGCCGAGCGGGGCTTCGACGGCATCGGCACCACGCTTTCCGTAAGCCCCTACCAATACACCCAGGTCATCGAGCAAGAAGTGCGCCGGGCGGCCAAGCGAGAGGGAATCGAGGGCGTCTTCGAGGACTTCCGCCCCTACTACGACGAGGCCACGCGCCGAAGCCGCGCCCTCGAGATGTATCGCCAGAATTACTGCGGTTGCCGCATAAGCGACGAGGAAGCAGCCGCCGAGCGAGCAGAGCGCAAGGCGCAGCGAGCAGCCGCGAAACAGGCAGAACGCGCCGAGCACGCCGCCGAGATCGCCGCCGCCGAGGCGGAGCTCAAACAGCATCGCGCCGCACGCGCAGCCTATGATAAAAAGCAAGCCCGCAAGCGAGCGATTCTCAAATCGCTTCGCGAGCAGGCAAAACAGGAAGTTTCAGAGTGAGACCTTTCGCCGACCCCATACACCGTTACATGGACCACGTGCGGCGCACGTGCGAGACCGACCCCGAGCGCGGCTGGCGAGATGCCCTCATCGGCTTTCGCGGCAACACCTGGGGATCGCGCCATCTTCCCAACTTCCATGCGGCGCGCGGCTATCACAAACTGGAGGCCTACACACTCGGCCTCGTCTCCGACCAGCTCGGACATGAAAGCAACTACGTATGGGGCAACGTGTTCGCACCGGTGGAGATTATGGAATGTTTCGGGCTGGGAACCGTAAGCGTCGAGTGCCTGGCAAGCTTTTTCTCGGGATACCACGCAGCGCCGTACTTCATCGACCGCGCACAGGAATCCGGCATCGCGTCCACGCTGTGCACGTACCACAAAACGGTCATGGGGATGATGGAGACGGGCGTGCTGCACGCGCCACGGCTCGCCGTGACCACCTCCTGCGCCTGCGACGGCAACCTGAGCACCTTCCGCCAACTGGGGCAACGGATGGACGTCCCCATGGTGCTACTCGATGTGCCCTACGATAACGATGACGCATCGATCGACTACCTCGCCGACCAGCTGCGAGAGCTCGCGCATACGCTCGAGATGCTGACGGGCACCCCCTTCGACGAGAGCCGCCTTTCCCATCTTCTGGAAGTCGAGCGCGAGACGAACGCCCTCGCCTGGGAATTCATGCGCCTGCAAGCGGAGCACTTCTACCCGGCCGAGTTCATTCACCACCTGTTCTTCGTGCTTGCCATGCAGCTTTCGGCGGGAAGCGAGGAGTTGCGCGATCTTTTGCGCTTCATGGTGGACGACATCAAGCGTGCGCCGAGGCTTCAGGGTGACAAAATCCTTTGGGTGCACCTCATGCCGTACTACCAGCAAAGCCTGAAAGCCGCCTTCGACTACAGCCCGGACCATCAGATCGTTGCAGTCGACATGGCGTTCTGCACGATGAGCGACCTCGACGACGCCGATCCTTTTCGCGCGCTCGCCAAAAAGCTCATCGGCAACGCAATGAACGGCCCCTACGAACGCAAGCTCGCACTCGTCGACCGTCTGCTCGACGCGACGCACGCCGACGGCGTCATCCACTTCTGCCACTGGGGATGCAAGCAGTCCTCAGGCGGGAGCGCCCTTTTGCGCGAGCACCTGCACGAAGCCGGCGTGCCGCTTCTGCAGCTCGACGGCGACGGCATCGACGAGCGCAACAGCCACGACGGGCAGATAAAGACGCGCCTCGAGGCATTCTTCGAGGTGCTCGAGGCGAAGCGGGCAGAAGGCGCCGCGCAGGGCGGAAACGTCAACGGGGAAAGCACTGCGCAGGGCGGGGCCTCCGAAACGAAGGGCGGTACGCGATGAGAATCGGGTATGTCTGCAAATACGTCCCTGCCGAGGCGCTCGAGGCGATGGGCGCGCATATGGAGCGCGTCGAAGCTGACGAGAGCCTCGTCAGCTTCGACGCTGCCGAGTCTTGCATGCACGCGAACGTGTGCAGTTTCGCGAAGGCGACGTTCGAGACCGTCCTTTCGGGTAACCTTGACGGCATCGTGCTGACCACCTGCTGCGACAGCATGCGTCGCCTCGCCGACGCCCTGCGTGCACAAGCCCCCAACCTGTTCATCCACGTGCTCGACGTGCCGCGCGACACGGGCGAGGCAGCCTGCGCGCTGTACCAGCGACGCGTGGCCGAACTCCTTTCCGCATACGGCAAGTTTGCCAATGCAACGTTTTCGGAAAAGAAGCTGTTCTCTCAGCTCGGCGGCACCCTTTGCCCTGCGGAAGGAACCTGCGACTCAACCCTGGAGCTCGACTACGCGAGACTTCATTCAGAAGCTGCGCAGCCTTCATTCCGCCTCGCGAAGTCGAGCTCCGTCTCGCAAAGTTTCACCAACAGCAACCAGGCGGCGGACTCGGCTGCATGGAGCGAAGGCTGCGAAGCTTCTGAGCGCAATGCGGACGAGACCGTCGCCGTCCCGCAGGTCAACTGCACCTTGCAACCGCAGACGCACTTCTCCCCCACGATGCCCAACGTAGGCATCGCAGGCGCACGCGCGAACGCCGAAATCAAGCGAATCCTCGAAACGCACGGCGTGAACATCGCCTTCGACATCACCTGCACGAACGCAAGCCGCCGCTTCGTGCCCCAAAAGGCGGACACGCTTGCCCACTATACGCACGACGTGCTCACACAGCTTCCCTGCGCGCGCATGCGGGACATATCCCCGCGCAAAGCCTTCTTCGACCGCGTTCTTCCCCAGATCGATGGGCTGGTCTATCACACTGTGCAATTTTGCGACATGTATTCCTACGAGTACGGCGACCTTAAACGGACATCGCCCGCGCCGATACTCGCGCTCGAGACCGACTGCACCGCGCAAAGCCGAGGGCAAATGCTCACGCGCCTCGAAGCGTTCCTGGAATCGATCGGCGCCTCGCAAAAAGAACACCTCGCAAGCCAGAAAGGCTCATCCATGAGCAAAACCGCAACCTTTGTCGTCGGGCTCGATTCAGGCTCGACTTCCACCAACGCCGTCGTCATGAACGAGGCGCGCGAGATCGTCGCGAGCGTCGTCATCAGAACGGGCGCGAAGGCGGGCGCTTCCGCCGAGCGCGCGTACCGCGAGGTGCTCGAGCGCGCAGGTATCACACCCGACCAGGTCGCATGCACCATCGCCACCGGATACGGCCGCGTGAGCATCCCATTCGCCGACGAGAATGTGACTGAGATCAGCTGCCACGGGCGAGGTGCGCACTACTTCAACCCCGCCGTTCGCACCATCCTCGACATCGGCGGCCAGGACAGCAAGGCCATCCACGTGAACGCCACGGGCGAGGTGACCGATTTCGCGATGAACGACAAGTGCGCGGCTGGCACGGGACGTTTTCTCGAGATGATCGCGCGCTCGCTCGAGATCAGCCTCGACGAGCTGGGGCCAGCGGCGCTCGAAAGTAAGAAGCACCTGGAAATCGCCAGCATGTGCTCGGTTTTCGCGGAGTCCGAGGTCATCTCGCTCATCGCCAACAACGAGGAGAAACCCGACATCGCAGCAGGTGTCTGCCGCGCCGTGGCCGGCAAGGCGTATTCGCTCATGAGGCGCGTCGGTCTGGAAGGTGCCTACATGATGACGGGCGGCGTTGCCCAAAACCCCGGCGTGGTGCGCGCGGTCGAGGAGCTCATCGGCGAGAAGCTCTTTATCTGCGAGGATCCCGAAATCGTCGGAGCGACCGGCGCTGCTCTGCTCGCGTTGGAAAAATCAGAGTAGTATATATTTGCATACGAATTTTGCATAAATTTATGCTATAATTTCTTCTGTTCTAAGGAGGAATCTATGCCATTGCCAATACCGCAGATTAGACCCATCAGCGACCTTCGCACCAATCTGAACGATGTATGCGAATTGGCGCGCGAGAGCCAACAGCCCATCTTCATGACGAAGAACGGCAAGGCAAGCCTCGTGGTTATCGACTGCGAAGCGTACGAAGGGCAACAGCGACATGAACGCTATGTGCAGAAACTCCGCGAAGCAGAAATCGAGGAGAAGTATCAATCGGAATCGCTCACGAAACAGACAGTCGGCGATTCCATCGAGCGCCTTTTTGCACATTGGGGCGTTTAGATGCTTGCCCCCCTCTACCGTCCTCGCGCTGCGTACGATTTAGAATCGATAGTGGTTTATCTAGGCGAGGTGCAGAAAGTCCCGAAATCAGCCCGCAAAGTCTACGATTCAATCGTCGAATCAATCGATCACCTTTGCGAAACGCCCGAGCTTGGCCGTCCCTTCGCCGACGAAAGACTTTCTCACCAAGGGTACCGATCATGGCTTGTCAGCCCCTACCGCATTTTCTATTCTTTCAACAGCGAGAACCTTATCGTATGGCGAATCATACACACTCGCCAAGATATCGATGACTTTGCGTTCATCGACATCGATGATTAACCGAACGCAAAGCGACGATTAAAGGACTACTACATGAGAACTGAAGACTTCAACTATTCAACAGTCCAGTGGACTGTTGAACCCCGAGCACCGCGAAGCGGGGCACAGGGGACCGGAAAAGAGGAGAGCTGCAGCGGGGGGCGACAGGCATGAGAACAGAAGACTTCAACTATAACCTGCCCGAAGAACTTATCGCGCAGGAACCTGCGGCGGTGCGTGACGCCTGCCGCATGCTGGTGATGGATCGCGAATCGGGAGAACTCGAAGATCGCATCTTCCGCGACATCGAGGATTACCTGCGCCCGGGCGATTTGCTCGTGGCAAACGAAACGCGCGTCATGCCCGCACGTCTTTTAGGCGCGAAACGCGGCACGGGCGGTCAGGCGGAAGTGTTCCTCCTTCGCGAGGTCAAAGGCGAGAAGGCAAAGCCTTATCTCGATGAAGCGCTCACCGAATCAGTCAACCAACAGGCCATTTGGGAAGTGCTCGTGCGCCCCGGCAAGCGTCTGAAGCCAGGCAGCGGCGCTATAGTCGACTTCACCGACAAGCAGGGAAACGTCGCGCTTTCCGCCGAAGTCGTCGACTGGGCGAGCGCGAAGACGGACGCAGCGGCCACGGGCGAAGGCCAGGACGCCGAGGCCTCGGCTGCCAAAGGCGAGCGCATCGCGCGCCTCACCACGACGCTCCCCTCGCTCGACGAGGCGCTTCACGCCGTTGGCCACACGCCCCTTCCGCCTTACATCAAAAACTACGCAGGCGACGAAGAGCTGTACCAAACCGTGTACTCGCGCCGCGAGGCATCGGCGGCGGCGCCCACCGCGGGCCTTCACTTCACGCCCGAGCTCATCGAGCGCTTGAAGGCGAATGGGGTTCGTTGGGAAACCGTCGAGCTCGAAGTGGGCCTCGACACCTTCCGCATCGTGGACGAGGACGACCCGACCAAGCACAAGATGCACACCGAGTTCTACACCGTACCGCAGACCACTGTCGACGCCATCAACGAGACGCATGCGGCGGGCGGGCGCGTCATCGCCGTGGGAACCACGTCGACCCGCAGTCTGGAAAGCGCCTGGGATCCGCAGGCAAACGGCGGCGAAGGCGCCATTACGGCGCGCAATCGCGACGCCACGAGCCTCTATCTTCTGCCGGGCAGCGCCTTCCATGTAATCGACGGGCTCATCACGAACTTCCATGTGCCCAAGAGCACGCTCATGATGCTCGTGAGCGCGTTCTCGAGCCGCGAGCACATTATGGCGGCATATCGCCACGCCATCGAGAACCGCTACCGTATGCTCTCCTTCGGCGACGCCATGTTCATCAAGCCGGCGAAATAAGCTGCATGCAAATACAAGAGGCCCCCGCGAAATCCATGTTCGCAGGGGCCTCACATCTTGCTGGGGAAAATCAGGTCGAGGGAGACGGCACAGCCTACGGCTATTCCCCCGCCTATTCCCCTGCAGGCACCTCGCCAGTTTCCAGAATGTGCAGAAGCGCATCCTCGTCGAGCACGGGAACGCCGAGCGCTATGGCCTTGTCGTATTTGCTGCCCGCCGCCTCACCTGCGACAACATAGCTCGTCTTCTTCGACACGCTGCCCGAGACCTTCGCGCCGCGCGCTTTAAGGGCAGCCCCCGCCTCGTCGCGCGTCATCCCGCTTTGCGTGAGGCTTCCCGTCAGTACGAAGGTCAGCCCTGCAAGCGTTTGCGGCAGCGCGTCTTCCTCGGCAGCCTGCACGTCGTCTTCCAGAGACACGCCGTGCTTGCGGAGCCGCTCAATCACGGCCACGTTGTCGGGCGTGCGGAAGAACAGGTACACGCAGCGCGCGATCTTCGGGCCCACGCCCTCGACCGCAGCAAGCTCTTCTTCGCTTGCCGCCATGAGCGCATCGATGGAGGGGAACGCCGCAGCAAGCGCTTCCGCCATTGTCTTTCCCACATGGCGAATCCCCAGGCCGAACAGAGGCCTGGCGAGCGGGCGCGTGCGGCTCTCGTCGATCGCCGCCACGAGCTTCTTCGCCACGGTCTCGCCCAAACGGATTGGCGCGCCGTCCTTGTTCACGCGCCCCATGTCGAGCATCGAGAGCTCGACCACATCGAGCGTGTAATAGTCGGCGACGTCGGTCACGCGGCCGCTCTCGATGAGGCGCCCGATGATTTCCTCGCCCATGCCGTCAATGTCCATAGCGCCGCGGCTCGCCCAATGGATAAGGCGCTCGGCAGCCTGATCTGGACAATCAATGGAAATGCAGCGGTAATCGACCTCGCCTTCCTCACGCACAACGGGGCTTTGGCAGCTCGGGCACACGCGCGGCATCTCCCAGGGCTGTGCGTCGGCTGGACGAAGGGAAAGCACGGGCCCTAAGATTTCAGGAATCACGTCGCCCGCCTTGCGCACAATGATCGTATCGCCCACGCGCACGTCCTTGCGGCGCACCTCATCCTCATTGTGCAGCGTCGCGCGCGCCACGGTGGAGCCCGCCACGCGTACGGGGTCGAGCTCGGCTACGGGCGTCAGCTTGCCCGTGCGCCCGACCTGCACCGTGATATCGCGCAGCAGTGTCGTCTTCTCCTCGGGCGGGAACTTGAAGGCGATCGCCCAGCGCGGAGCACGCGCCGTATAGCCCATCGCCTCCTGCTGTGCAAACGAGTTCACCTTCACCACAACGCCGTCGATCTCGTATGGCAGGGCGTTGCGACGCTCCAACGAGCGCTCGCAGAACGCATGGACCTCTTCAGCCGAATGGACAAGCTCGATGTCGGGATTCACATGGAAGCCCGCGCGCTTGAGCCATTGCAGCAGGTCCCACTGCGTGTCGAGTGCGAGTTTGCGCTCATCGCCCACCGCATACACGAACGTCGACAGGTCGCGATGCGCTGTGACCTGCGGATCCTTTTGGCGAAGGCTGCCCGCAGCGGCGTTTCGCGGATTGGCGAACCCCGACTTGCCGTTTGCCTCCGCCGCCGCGTTGAGCGACTCGAAGCTCGACTTGGGCATGTAGCACTCACCGCGCAGCTCGATAGGCTCCTCGGTATTGCGGATGGCAGAAAGCGCCTCGTCGCGCAGGCGCAAAGGAACGTCTCGCACGGTTCGCACATTCACCGTGATATCCTCGCCCGTCGTGCCATCGCCGCGCGTCGCCGCCTTCAAAAGGCGCCCGTTCTCGAAGGTGAAGGCGACAGAGGAGCCATCGATCTTCAGCTCGCACACAAGCGGGGGGATCTCGCCGAAGAAGTCCTCCACGCGACCGAGCCATTCGTCGAGTTCGCCAGCGTCCATGGCGTCATCGAGCGAGTACATGCGACGCTCGTGCTGGATGGGCGCGAACTGCTCGCCGACGTAGCCACCCACGCGCTGGGTCGGGCTCGACGGATCGATGAGTTCCGGATGCTTCGCCTCGAGGGCGCGCAGCTCGTGCATGAGCGAGTCGAACGCGCCATCGGAGATCGCCGGCGCATCGAGGGCGTAATAGAGATAGCTGTTGTGCTCGATCTCGCGACGAAGCGCCTCGATGCGCGCCGCCGGATCACTCGTCTGAGCAGCCAATTCCTCACCGCTGAACAAATTTTGCTGTTCTTCGGGCATACCCGTCCCCTTTACGAACAAGGCCCCGGGCATGCCGGGGCCTGATACCGTTTCGCTATGCGGCCGCCCGCCGGGGCGACGCTACATGAGCACGCTGTCGGCGCGCCATCCGTACATGATAAGGGAAACGCCGCGCATAATGACAAATACCGCCAAGAAAACAGCGAGCATCGCCGGGTAGACGAAGAACACCACGCCGCACAGGATGTCCACGATACCCGTGAACACCATCCAGCCCCACATCGGCATGTTGAACTTGCGCAGCTGAACCGCGCCGACGACCTCGATGACGCCGAACGCCACGACAAAGATGCCCACGAGCCACGACACAACGCCCGCGAAGACGATCGGGTGCAGCAGCAGCATGATGCCGATGATGATGTCGAGGACCGCGTACACAATCATCCAGGGCGAAGGCGAGGTGAACAGGTTCCCCTTCAGACGCACATAGCCCACAAGGTCGAGGATGCCGCTCACGAGAAACCCAGCGCCCAGTATCGCCGTGATCGTCGCCAACGTGAGCCCGGGAAACGCGGTGATGAAAATCGCGAGGAGCACAAGGAGCGCACCTGCGACGATAAGCCCCCAATCGTGACGTTTCGATTCTGCCATAACGATCGACCTCCTTTGATATCGACGCGCGCCGCGCCGCAATCGATGCGCAGCGCCCTCACGTAACAGCCTTATTCTACCGCGCACGCGCTCCTCGGTGAATAATTCTTACCCATGTGTCGAATAACGTACCCCCGATTCGCGCTCACCCATGCGGTCTCTGAGCGCCTCGAATTCCCGAATCGCCAGAGGAAGATAGCGCGGCAGGTCTTCCGCTACGGCGCATCGCTCGGTAAGCTCGGATGCGGCAAGACGGCCTGCCCGGGCGTGAAGCGTCGCTGCAAGCACGCACGCGTCGAAAGATGCAAGCCCCTGTGCGAGAAGCGCGCCGATCATGCCCGCGAGCACGTCCCCCGTGCCAGCCTTCGCGAGCGCAGGCGTCCCCTCGCCCATCACCGCGACGATTTCGCCGTCGGATATGAAGCTCTTCGGTCCCTTAACGAGTGCCGTCACGCCATACGCGAGCGAGATAAGGCGTGCGAGCTCGCCCGCATCATCGGTCGGGAAGCCAAAGGGGGCGACGAGCCGAGCCGCCTCGCCCGCATGGGGCGTCACGACCGTATCGAGCCCGGACTCGAAGCGCTCCCGGACGAGCTTGCGGCCCTTTTTCGTGGCAAGGAAGGCAAGAGCACCCCCGTCTACCACAAGCGGCGCACAGGCCGATTCGATCACGGTGAAGGCGAGCTTTTTACACGACCCGCTCGATGCGTCGAAGCCGGGGCCTAGGACATACGCCGACGGATGGCCCGCTCGCATTGACGGGAAATCGCTGGGAGAGAGGTTCTTCCATGAGCGAACGACAAGGGAGGGGCTTACCGCGCGAACGGCATCGACCGATTTCGGCGCGCAGATGACCTCGGTATACCCCGCCCCCATGCGCTGAGACGCCAACGCAGCGAGGGCGGCGGCACCAGGATAGCGCGAGCAGCCGGCAACGAGCGACACCTTCCCGCGCGTATACTTGTTCGCATCTTGCGCAAGCTCGGGAAGAAGGCCGCACAGCTTCGTGTCCGAATAATTCCATGCAATCATCTTGGATTTCCTTCGCAATCTTTACTATCTTGCTTGAGTATAGCCTTTGCGCATTCCGATCGGTTCCCTCAAACTTTCCCCATCTTATCCGATTTGCGATTTCGGTGGACGTGACGATCGGCCTAGAGCAAAGAAGCGCAGGCGCATCGAGAAAAGGGGCGTGCGAAGGACCGCCCGAGGAAGACTGCAGCCGAGCGCCAATCGAGGAGCCGGCAGGGACCAAACCGAACGCTCACGTCGAAAATTGCTCGCTCCCTACCTGTTTTTCTTAGTAATTATTAGCGAGCTTCCTTTTTTATCGATTCACAATCTATCTGGGGATACACCCTGCTAAAATCGCGGCATGGACGTTATCGTTTGCCACATATCGGCTCTTCACTATTGGCTCTCGCAGATTGGGAGCCCCGTATTGACGCCCTCCAATCTGCCCTCGCTCCCCAACTTGGCATCCCTCTTCGCGAATCCGAGATAGTTGCAGCTGTGAGCATCCTTCCCAAAGAGCGGCAACGCGAGAAGGTTCATCTTCTTACCAAAACACACGAAGCAGCAAGGCACTCGCGCGATGTCGCGGTTCATACGACCTCCCTCGAGCTCACGCCCGCCGATTTTCATCTTGCAGCACCAGGGGTCTTCGTCTGCTCGCCCGAGTTCGCGCTCATCCAATCCGCCCAGACGCTCGACGAAATCGAGTTCCTTCGAATCGCATTCGCACTCTGCGGGACATATCGCGTTGACACCAACGACGCGTATCCCCTGACCACGCCCTTGAAAATCAACCAAATGCTCACCCGCATGACAGGCTTGAACGGCGCCAAGTTCGCCCGTCGCCTTACGCCTTTCATTCTTGCGGGCGCGGCCTCCCCGCGAGAAACCCAGCTCGTGCTGCATCTTTGCCTCCCCTACCGCATGGGCGGCTACGGGATTGCCTATCCGCAGCTCAACCCGCGCATCGACCTTCCGGCGCACGTTCAGCGACTTACAGGAAACAGCGTGCTGTTCCCCGATCTGTTCTGGCCCGATAAGCACATCGCCGTCGAATACGACAGCGATAAATGGCATACCGAATCATCGCGCATTGCAAACGACGCACGTCGGCGCAACATCTTCGTACATCTGGGAATAACGGAAATATGCGTTACGAAACGCGAGTTCAACGACTTAATCGCCTTCGACAAAACGGCGCGAATCCTTTCCCGTCGGCTTCGGCATAGAGTCCATCCTCGCAGCGAGGAATTCGACAGCAGACAGATGAAGCTGCGCAAGAAACTACTTGCCCCGCTCTTCCCTGTACAAAAATGACGATAAGTTATGGAGAAATGAGTTCTCTGCACTAAAAGTGGTACAGGTGAGGCGCAAAACTCACCCTTGATAGCATTTTTTATGGACAAATGTGGCGAAATTGGGGTGAAATTCGCTGAGTTGTGGAGAGAATTCACAACTTATCGTCATTTTTGTACACGACACCACCGCAAGAGGAGCGTCGAGTGGCTGGAGCCGCATTCCCGAGCTAGACGCCCGAAGCCCGCAGGCGAACCCCCATCCCCGAGGACGTCTTCGGGTGAGGCGGGCGCGGAGCAGACGGCTAGACGCCCTCGGGCGAGGCGGCCTTCTCGCTAGACGGCGTCGCATCTGCGGGAGCGTCGATCTCGTCAAGCATCGAGCGCGCTTCCTTGAAGCGCTTCGCGAGCTCGACTTTCTGATCGACCCGCTCCTCCGCCGCCTTTTGGGAATCCTCCGTGATGGCCAATGCGCACGCGACGGCATCGGTATGCGTATACGAAAGCGAGATGGGAAGCTCGCGAACGCCCAGCTCCTTGGCTACCTGCTTCGCGCGGCCCGACAGCACCACATACGGCCGTCCCTTCGACGAGCGCTTCACCTCGATGTCGCGCACCCCGATTCCGCGAGTGAAGCCCGTCCCAAGGGCCTTCACCACGGCCTCCTTCGCAGCGAAGCGCGTGGCGAAATGAACCTCGGGTGCTGCCGTGTCCTCGCAGTAGCAGCATTCCTCGCAGGAAAACACCTTACGCGCGAACGACGGGGTGCGCTCCAGAATCTTCTTCATGCGCGCGATCTCGACGATGTCGACGCCAAGGCCGACCGCCCCGTCGATGGGCAGCGACACCGCGGCGGCGTCCTCGACCGCGCGAACGGTTTCCTCTTTCCGTGCAGGCATCAAGACCCCGCTCCCCTATTCCACCGTCACGCTCTTCGCGAGGTTGCGCGGCTGATCGACATCGCAGCCGCGCTCGATGGCGATGGCGCGGGCGAACAGCTGCAGCGGCACGCTCGCCGTGATGGCGGAAAACGCATCGCGAACCTTCGGGATGTAAATCACGTGGTCAGCGTGCTGCTTGATGTCCTCATCGCCCTCGGTTGCCACGGCGACGATCATCGCGCCGCGGGCTTTGCTCTCCTGCAGGTTGGAAACGACCTTGTCGTAGACCGGGCTCTTCGTCGCGATGGCGATGACGGGGAATCCCTCGTCGATGAGCGCAATCGGGCCGTGCTTCATCTCGCCGGCGGGGTACGCCTCGGCGTGCAGGTAGCTGATCTCTTTCAGCTTGAGCGCACCCTCGTAGCTGATGGCGGCACCCATGCCGCGCCCGATGAAGAGCGCATTGCGGGCATCCTTGCACGCGCGCGCCGCCTCCTCGATGGAGGGCTTGCACTCGGCAAGGATGCGCTCGACCTGCTCGGCCGTGTCCGCCAGCTCGCGGAACAGGAGGCGGATCTGGTTCATACGCAGCTTGCCCTTCGCCTGAGCGAGCAGCATCGCGAGCAGCGTCAAGCTCACCACCTGGCCCAAGAACGACTTTGTCGACGCGACGGCAATTTCCTTGTTCGCCTTCGTGTAGATGACGCCGTCGGACTCGCGCGCCACGGGACTTCCCACCACATTCGTGATACCGAACACGCGGGCACCCTTCACGCGGGCGTCGCGGATAGCGGCGAGCGTGTCGGCCGTCTCGCCCGATTGGGACACCGCAACGACGAGCGTCGTCGGGGTAATGATGGGGTTGCGATAGCGGAACTCGCTTGCGACCTCGCATTCCGTGGGGATGCGCGCCCAGCCCTCGATCAGGTTTTTCGCGATGAGGCCCGCATGGTAGCTTGTGCCGCACGCGATGACGTACACGCGGTCGATGAGGTTAAGTTCCTCAGGTGTCAGATCGAGCTCGTCGATGGAGAGCGCGCCGTTCACGAGCCGTCCAGCAAGCGTGTCGCGAATGACGCGCGGCTGCTCGTGAATCTCCTTCAGCATAAAATCGGGGTATCCGCCCTTTTCTGCCAGGTCAAGGTCCCAATCGACATGCGTGATGCGCGGCTCGATCGCACACCCCGCCTCGTCGGTGTATTCGATGCCCGACGCGGTCATGCGCGCGTACTCGCCGTCTCCCAAGATGACGACGTCGCGCGTGGCGTCGATCATGGCAATCATGTCGGAAGCGACGTATGTGCCGTCTTCCCCTTGCCCGATAACAATCGGAGAATCCTTTCGCGTGACCGCGATGACGCCTGGCTCCATGTCGCAAACAGCGGCAAGGCCGTAGGCGCCCACGATGCGAGAGCACGCATCGCGCAGCGCCGCAACGAGATCGCCCTGATAGGCCTCTTCAAGAAGATGGGCGACGACCTCGGTATCGGTCTCGCTCGTGAACACGTGCCCGCGACCTTCAAGCTCTTCGCGCAGCTCAGCGAAGTTCTCGATGATACCGTTGTGCACGACGGCGATGTGTCCGCCGCAAGAAGTGTGCGGGTGCGCGTTCGCTTCGCTCGGTTTGCCATGCGTAGCCCAACGCGTGTGCCCGATGCCACACGTGCCCTGGAAATCAAAATGTGACAGCGTGTGCTCCAGACTCGCCACCTTGCCTTTACGATGAATGACAGCAAGGGAGTCGCCCTCCTGCACCGCGATGCCAGCCGAATCGTAACCGCGGTACTCAAGCCGTGTCAAACCCTGAATGAGAATGCCCTGAGCTGGGCGTTTACCAGTATATCCCACGATTCCGCACATATGAGAGCTCCTTGTCGTCAGGCGCGGGCGGCGCTTTTTCCGCACCTATTCTAGGCGATTCGCGAAGGTTGGAAGTCCCCATGACCGTCAAAGCAGAAAATCAATCGGCAGTGGCACATCCTTGCACACTTCGGCTTACGAGCAATCCGCCGCGCTCGCGCGACTAACCGAATGCCCCTGTAATCTTACGGAAAAGATTGGCAGGCTGATTGGCTTTGAGCGATAATAAGAAGTTGTTTCAGACGTATACGTGTACGAAAGAGGTCCTGCATTATGTGGAGCAGCTGCCATCCAAAGTCGGATGACGACTTGAAGGAATGCGCCGAGCTGGGCAAATCGCTCAATCGTCTTTCCCAACCCACCATTCTCACCCTGCTTGCCCAATCGGAAACCCCGCTTCATGGCTACATTATCGTCCAGCAAGCGGCCAGCTCCCCGATGTTTGGCGGAAAGAAACCCGACGCGACAGGCGTGTACCGCGCGCTCAAGCGCATGGAGGAATCGGGGCTTGTCACCTCTGAGTGGGAAACTCCCGCCGAGGGATCAGCGAAACGCCTGTTCAAGCTTACGGAAAAGGGCCGCCGTTGCCTGCGCCGTTGGATCGACGCACTCGCCTGCTACGAGCTCACACTCGAAGAGCTTCGCAAGGACGCCGCCGACGCGCTCGGCATCGATCTTCCCGACGCACCGACCTGCTCGCACTAGCTCTCGTACTCGATTCGCTCATGGCGGTGAGCCCCTCGACTGCGAGAAATCCGCAATCGTCATCTCTCGCCTGGGAAAGGAGCCCCATGAGCGAATCATCCGCGCGTCGCGCGCAAGAATACCCCGCAGTGACCGGCCGCGACATCGCCGCACTGCAAGACCCGCGCCCCATGACGATCATCGGCGCATGCGACCCAAGTGGCGAAACCTGCTTCGCCACCGTTATCTGGGTCACGCCGCTTTCCCACAATCCTCCGCTCATCGCCTTCGCCCTTCGTGCGAAATCGCGTACCATGCAGCTCATCCAGCAATCGAGAGCCTGCAGCATCACCACACTTCCTGCGACCGAAAAGGCCGTCGAGCTTGCAGAATACTGCGGCACCACCTCGGGAAACATCGTCGATAAGGCCTCGCAGGTCCCCCATTTCATCGCCACCGCCGAAGACGGCTCCCCCGTTCCCGTGCCCGAGCTCGCGTACGCATGGGAAGTTTGCGAGGTGAACGATATTCAGCAAGCCGGCGATCACCTGCTTGTCATCTGCAGCGTGGAAAAAGCGCATATCGACTGCGAACGCGACGGAAAAGGCCAGCTCATTCCCCACGATATGCTCCTCTGCGTGCAGCATGGCACCTACGCCGCCGACCGCGTGCTGTAGCAAGCCCGCAAGCCGCGAGGAACCAATCCCGGCAACCAAGGAGACCCTCCACCGCTGTGAGCACCTTGGGCTCGCGCACCACCGCTCAACCCAAAGAAAAAAACGGGGCTCTGCCACCTCGACGATGGCAGAGCCCCGCATTTGTTTCTCGATTCGCTTTTCCCGGAGCCCTTACGCACCCTCGCGCTTCCACCCCATGGGAAGCGGACCACATTCCTCGATGAGCGGGCACCCGTCGCATTCCTCCGTCACACCTGGGGCGATATCGTCCCAGGGGATCTCGGTAAATCCCAAAACGCGATAGAACTCGATTGACTTCCCGCGCGCCACCAGGCGAATCTCATCGTGATGCGCTCGAGCATCGTCGATGAGCGCCCGCCCGACGCCGTACCCGCGCCATTGCTCGTTTATGACCACGGGATTCACGTGCGCGATTCCCGCCTCGCTGAACGCCAGACGACAAAAGCCCACGCAGTCATCGTCCCCGTTTGCCGCGACGGTGACGTTCTCAAGCGAGGGAATGGCATCCATCCCCTCGCGATACGCATAGTAGTTGATAAGTTCCCAGTCGCCCTCGCGCGCTGGGCGCAGCGTAAACAAATCGCTCATGAACTGGCCTTACGCTACATAATGGGTGGCACGTAGATCTTCATGCGCGAATGGGGGATAGCCTTCAGCGAAAGCTCGGTCAACCCCTGCGCCACCGTCTCCAAGCGATCGGTCGGGATTCCCATGAACATCATGTCCTCGCCGATATCGGTCGCCGCGCGGCAGCCGTAGCACCCGAACGTGATGTTCGGCTCCTCCTTCATCAGGGGATACAGCACCGCTTCCACACACATCGAGTTAAATCCCGATGCATGGAAATCGAAGCGATGGCCGCTGTAGTAGCTCATCGACATGCACAGCCACATCATCTGCTCGGGCGTACCGGTGAACACGACCACTTCGGGCTTGCGCACCGTCTTCGAAAGCGGTGCGACGTAGGTGGCGCGGCGGCTATGCGGTGGAAGCGTCGGGCGCTCGCGCACCATGCGCGCAGCGGCTTCCGCGTTCACCACCTTGTGGAAGAGCACGTAAATCTCGCCCGTCGCCAGCTTCTCGGGGACGCCCGTCATGCCGAAAATCGACGTGCCATCAGGGCACGAATGGCGAAACGGCGGCATAAGGATGCTCGCCCCGCGGCGCGCCGCCATCATCGCCTGGCAAAAACGCAGGTTTTCAGAGGGCATGGGAACGTCGGGAAGGAGCTCGTCCTTGTCGATAAGGCTCACCGCAACGGGACGCCAGCGAAGGTCGAGCTTGTCCATGATGGTGCGCTCCAGCTCAGCATAGTGTCGGTGAAGCTCGGAGTCGATCGGCTCGGCGCGCGGCTCGTCCGCGAAGGGGTCATACGTTGCGTCTCCCTCGCATTCAACGGTGAGCGCACGCTGGGGACAGTTGCCCGCGCACGTAGTGCACCCCACGCAGTTGTCGATGTGCGCTGCGAAGGGATAGCCCTCCTCGTTCGCCTCAAGCACGTTGCAGGGACAAAACGCGATGCATAGGCCGCACTTCACGCAGCGCGATGCATCGTTAGTCACCGAATAAACGGTCTCGCTCGCGTCGTTGGAGGCATCCCACAACGCGATCTGATCTTGAGTATCCATGTTCGCTACCGCAATTCTTCCTTGCACCAGGGCGGATATACGCGTCGTCCCGATGAATCCGTCAGGTGGTACGAACAGAACGGAATGGCACGCCCATCAGGCACGGTGACCATCATGGAGCACTCGCGCAGACGCTGCGTGTCCATGGAGACGGCGTCCATATAGTTCATGATGATGACCGACAGGCCGCTTTTCACCTCGACGCCCTTCTTTGAGAGGATATCCAAGAACACCGAGCCCTGCGGGCTATCGGGGCTGTAGCCCTCTCGATATTCCTCGGTCGTCATCGCGCGCGTCGCGGGATAGAAGCCGGACGGATGCGCGGGCACGCCCTCGGGCGGGGTGCCGTGGACCAGGAACACGCCGGTGTCGCACAGCGGGTTGGAGCACCCGAGCGGCCAGATATCCTCCACGCGCAGAAGGCCATCGGACTGCTCGGCAAGATCGAAGATAACGTCGCCTGCGCTCATGGGCATGGCACGCTCGGCATCAAAGCGCCCGGAAGTGAAGGCAGGCTGCAGCGCGAGCCCTGCGACGACATCGGCGTTTTCAAGCGAGAAGCGCAGAAGGTCGCCCAGCTGATCGTCGTTGAGACCGGAGACGACCGCGACGGAGAGCACCACCTGGATGCCAACCTCGCGGCAGCGCTCGATCACCTTGAGCTTGGTGGCCAGGATGTCGCGCCCGCACGTGCCCTTGTACACGTCGCCCGTAAGGCCGTCGAAGGAGAGGTACACGCCTGTAAGGCCCGCAGCGACAAGGTCTTCGAGATAGCCTTCCTTGTTCGCGATGACCAGACCGTTCGTGTTGACCTCGATCCCCCAGAAGCCCTTCTCGCGGCCCATGTAGATGATGTCGACCAGATCCTTGCGGCAGGTGGGCTCGCCGCCGGTGATCTGCACCGCGCCGTCGGTTCCCACCGCGTTCGCGATCACATCGTACATCGCCGAGATCTCATCGAGCGTCGGATCGCCCTCGCCGGTCTCGGCGCTCATGAAACACACGGGGCAATGCAGGTTGCAGTTGCGCGTGACCTCGATCTCGAGCAGCGTGCCGCGGCGCTCGTGGCGCGCGCAGGTTCCGCACCCGAACGGGCACTTGTCCGTCACGGGGATGGTGTTTTGCGGCTTGGTCTTCTCGAACGCCTCGGAGAGCAACCACTCGTAGTGCTCGGCGGAAGGCCACATGCGCGTGTCGAGCTTGCCGTGCTCGGGGCACGTGCGCGTCATCCACACGACCCCCTCGTCGTCGGCGTACACCTCCGCCGGCAGCTCCTTCAGGCACTTCGGGCACAGCGCCCCCGTTTTATGCAAAGTACGCAAAATCTCGTCCTATCTGGTCTGAAACAACGGCCCGTTGCGGCGGCCGACAAGCCGCCGCAACCCCCTATTCCTCGTCGATGTACTGACGAGGATCATGGTTGTCGTTCGGCGGCGTGGAAACACGGATGTTCATGAAGTCGCACCAATCGAGCACGCGCTGCGGCACGTAGATCTCGGTCTGATACTTTGCGGCTTCCTTGATCGCGCGGATGCAGGACACGGCATGCGCAAGGTCGACCTTCTCGTCGATGTCGGCGACGGGCGTAAAGTATGCCGAGGGGATATCCATCTCCTGGAGCTTTTCCACGTACGCGTCAAGCGCGGGCTTGCCGGTGAGGTTGTAGTACACACCCTGATGGTTGATCGGCGTGTTGTAGCTGAAGCCGACAAGCGACGTGCCGCATTCCTGGCAGGGTGCCTGCACGAAGCCCGGGGTCCCCAGGTCCTGGAAGTAGTCCAGCCACTGGAAGGCCTGGGAAATGTGGGTGATCGGCATGGTCGGGACGTCGCCGCCGACGGAGACGATGTGCTCGTAGCCCATGTCGAAGATCTGCTTGAAAGCGTCGTCGAAGTGGTCGTCAAACGTGGCGCCCTTGTCGGTGATGTAGTGGATCTCCATGGGCCACTTGCCGAGCGCGTCGTAGGTCTCGCGCATGAGCTCGACGTTGTCGGCCGGCGTGGTCGACACGAAGAAGTCGTAGGTGATCTTATCGACCGACGGGTCCTCGGCAACAAGGGCGTCGTTGTCCGCCTGCATCGACAGAAGCGCCTGCATGCACATCTCGCTCACATCGTACAGGCAACGGCGGAACAGCTCTGCCGCCTGCTCGGGACTCAAAAAGCCGCCACGCTCAATCGTCAGGCGCGTCTTCACCAAACCCGGGACGGGCGGCTTGCAGAACAGGAGCAACGCTTGTTTTTTCTCTGCCACAGTACTCTCCTTCGTATATCACTCGCTCGGTTTCGAGCGCATTCACCACTAGTGTACCTTGCACATTATAGGACGCGAGCCGCTATCTGGCACCGTCCTTGTCCGCACTGGCGCTATCTTTTGCGCGAGGGTCATCTTGCCATGAAAGAGTCTCATCGACCTTCCTGATCACGCAATCGATGGCGTTGTACCACCAGGTGCCGATCATGGGCTCGCCCGTCGCAACCGAGCAGCTCGTCAGGCAGTTCACGTTCGACTCCCACATGCCGCCGAAGTCGGGCGCACCAGGGGTCCACTCGGGATGCCACCAGCCATAATCGACGCTCACCATATCGTCGCGCATCGTGCGAACCTCAAGCACGAAGCGCGCGCTCCCCTTGTCGGTGGCAACCTCGACGGTATCTCCCGCGCGAAGTCCCAGCCGCTGTGCCGTCGCGGGCGAGATTTCCACCGCAGGATGCGGCGAGGACTTGCGGAACTTCGGGTTGTTGAAGTACATCGACGCGTTGTAGGGCTGCTTGCGGGCACCGGTGACCATTGACAGATGCGCTCCCCCGCACGCCGTGGCGCGCTCAATGAGCTCATCTGAGCAAAGCGAAAGGCACGGCGCAGGCTCGGGCAGACGCTGGCCGCCGAAATCGGGAAGGATCTCGCTTGCAAGCTCGATCTTCCCCGTGGTGGTGGCGAAGCCCCGCGGGTTGCCCGTCTCATCGGGATACAGGTACTTGAAAGGGACGGGCGGGCGGAAGTACATGCCGCGCTCGCAGTATTCTTCCCAGGTCATGCCCGCGCGGGCGAGCACGTCCTCAAGCGCATCCTTGAACGTCTCGTGCGGCCATGCCTCTGCCTGCCCCAAGCGAAGCCCCAAAGCGCGGAAGATGTCGTAGTCGCTTCTGCGCTCGTAGTACGGCTCGACCGCCGCCGGGCCGCCGTAGGCGATGTTCGCAACGCCGCCATGTTGCTGGAAGAGCGGGCGCTCGATTGCGCCTGCGCAAGGCAGGACGAAATCGGCGATAGAAGCGGTCGGCGTCAGGTAGTAGTCGATCACCACGATCAGGTCGAGGCCCATGAGCGCGTTGAACACGCGATGCGTGTCGGCGTAGGTGAGCAGCGGATTCGTCGCGTTCACGATGAGCGCACGCACCGGATAGGGCTCGCCTGTCTCCATCGCGCGGAGCACCAAATCGGGGTGGGCTGACGTCATGTAGCGCGTCGGGAGCCTGCAGCCCAAGCGCTCGGTCACCTTCTGTACCTTCGCGTAGCCCTCATAGCACTGAAGCGGCGTGTAGGGAGTGTTCAGACAGCGAGCCTTGTGCTCGGGCGCCATCTCGTCGGTCATCTCGAGCTCGACTTCTGTGGTGAAGTCGCTCATCTCGGTGATGATGCAGGCGCCGGGCTTGTCGACGTTGCCCGTGATCGCGCGCAAGCAGCAAATCGCCCGATGCGTGGGCGCCACGTTTCGTCCCGACTGGTCGATACCGCGCCCCGACACGAGCGCCGCCGCCTGGGCGCGCCCGAACCAGCGCGCCGCAGTGCGCACGTCATCAGCCGATACGCCGCAGAACTCGGCGACGTACTCGGGCGTGTAGCGCGCTACGTGGGCAGCAAACTCGTCGAAGCCATGGCACCATTCCGCAACGAAATCGCGGTCGTACAGGCCCTCGGCAATGACCACGTTCGCGAAGCCGAGCGCAAGGGCGCAATCCGTGCCCGTCTTCGGCGCGATCCACAGATCGGCGCAGGATGCGGTCTTGGTGTAGCGCGGATCGATCACCACGAGCGGCGTATCAGATTTCCCGATGCGGCGAATCGACTGCCACCAGAGCGAATTGTCCGACTCAGCCGGGTTCGTTCCCCAGATGAAGACGCATTCTGTGTCGTCGTTGATGTCGGCCTCGATCGTCCAACCGAACGTGAGCGCATCCATCCAGATGCGCGGGTTCCAGCAAATCTGCCCGATGCCCATGTTGTTCGGCGAGCCGAACATGTTCATGAAGCGATGCAGCGGCCAAAACGACGCATGAGGCCCGCCAATCATGGATGCAAGCGTCTCAGACCCATACCAGTCACGAAGCTGCGATAGACGCTGCGCGATGTCGTCGAGCGCCTCGTCCCAGCTCATCCGCTCCCAATTGTTTGCTCCGCGCTCGCCGACGCGACGCAGCGGATAGTTCACCCGGTCGTCCCCATCGAGCACGTCAAGGTTCATCTTCCAGCGGCGACACCCCGCGAGCACCTTCGGGTCGTAAGGATAGCGCGAAGGGTCGGGCTCCAGATCGACGACGCGCCCATCTTCCACCGTCGCATGAAACGCGCAGAGATACCCGCAGAAATGACAGTTCGTTTTGCGCACCTCGCGCATTTACGCATCCTCCTTCGCGGCTCCCTCGCCGCCGAGTCCAACGAAATTCCTCGCGCCTTGCCCCTGCTTCTCGACACCGAGCGAGTCGTCGAACAGGAAGCGCAGCTTCATGTAGGCATCGGCATGGTACCAATCGATGCGCCAGTTGAAGAGCAGCTCGAGGTAGTGGAACACCGGAACCTCGCGCTGCGCCATCATCAGCTGGAAGGTGCAGCTCACGCATGCCGTGACGATTGCGCTCGCACCCAAATCGGACGCGTCTTGCCCGTGCTCGCGCGCCTGGCTGTCGGCAAGCTCGGTCTTGCCGGCGGCGCGGGCGAGCGACCCGCAGCACACCGAGCGTTTGCGCACCTTCTCGCCCTCGACGAGCAGTTCCTCTGGCATAAGCGCGCGCAGCCCGTCGGCGAACTCCCCCGTCTTCTTGTCGGGGCATGAATCGTGCGGCATGAATAATAGCTTCTCGGGCGCCTCGCATGCCTCGGTGGGGCTGCCTGCCTCGTCATACCAGTCGGGATGGCGCCAGGCAAGCTCGCGGTTGAGCATCTCTCGCGCGACAGCTGCATCGACGCGATAGCCCATCTGCGCAAGCAACAACGGAAGCGCAACGATTTCCACGCCCTGCGTACGCTCATCGCGAGCGAGAGCACCCCGAAGCGCGAGCACGCAATTCGGACACGCGGCAACGATGCGACGCGTGCCGTGGGCAGAGACCTGCTCGATAAGCTCAGCCTCGAACAAGCGGCGCCGCGCCGGTCCATCGGGTTCGTACTGCAAGATCTTGCCGCAGCAAAGAAGCGAGATGCCATCGACCTCTCCCGCTGATTTCAACAGGTCGTACACTGACTGCACGAGCGGCAACCCGTAGTTGATAAGCGAGCACCCTGGAAAGAACAGCGATGCGCAGGTGTTTGGCTCATCCGACCGTTCGACCATGAGCGCCTGCAACCCCGGGTAATCACACGTAATCGAGCTTCCCGTCAACACATCATCGAATGCATAAGGTCCCACAGCGTTTTCCCTCCTCCCCCTGCCTTGATTGCAGAGTTTTCCATCATCAATGCGAATGCGTCCCAACCGCTTCGCCCTCATGTTAGAAAACTGCGCATGATACAAGGCGAACCCGACCTCGTGCAAGGTCGGGTTCGCGACATGCTCGATCAAGTACCCAGGTTATACGACCTGGGGCACAAGCGAGAGCTTAGTACATGTTCTCGCCGTAGGTCCAATGCTCGACGAACTCCGCATGGGGGTCGGCCGTGCGATTGTAGTAACGGTTCTCGCCCGGAATCTCGGCGCGCTCGTCGGAGTACACGCAGAGGTAACGGAGCAGCAGACCGCCGCAGAGCACGAGGACGGGAGCAACCACGGTGGAAGCCGCGGAGTCGGCGCCGAAGACGTACAGGAGGAACGGAAGAACCAGACCACAGACGATCATGCCGAGCCAGAACAGCGGGGCGGTCTTGCCGACGACCCAGCGACGGGCAACTGCCTTCTGGGTGACGTTGCCGGCGCCCAGGAAGGAGAGGATCATGATGAGCAGAACGGTAACCTCAGCGCAGACCAGGATGATGTCGACGACATGAATGATCTCGTGGATCTCCTCGGTAGCGGCAAGCAGGGCCACGGTCGGCTCAGCGAAGATACCCAGCGACAGCGCGATAGCGGCGCAAGCGGTGGACAGAGCCGAGATGGTGAACAGCACGGGCAGCGCCGGGGTCGCCCAGAAGGAGTGAGCCTTCAGAGTCGAGAGCATGACGCCCGTGTACACCATGATGCCGAAACCGGCGATACCGGCGATTGTGGCGAACACCGGGGTACCGCCGCCGAACACGGAGGCGATGGCACCCAGGAAGCCCCAATCAAGCGGCAGCACGTCCAAGTAGCCGAGCAGCCAGAAGATGTCACCGAACATGGCAATGACCAGGAGCGTTGCGCCCCATTTGATGATTGCCGTCGCCGTTGTCCATACTCGCCAGAACACAAGCGGCTGACCGAGCTCGAACACGAGGAAGAAGCAGCCGATAGCAAGCGCAGCGAGCGCGAAGAACATCGGCACGAAGAAGAGCGAGCCCGTGCCAGGGTTGACGATGAGGCTCATGATAGCCGTGAGGCACATGATGCCGCCGCCGAGGCCACCCAAGAACAGGTAGATGACAATCGGCGCTTCCCAATAATGATGCTTCATTATCGCTGACCTCCCAAATCCGGAATGTAGTAGACCTGAGGTTCCGTGCCGTGCTCGGTGAACAGGCGCTCAGTGTGGAGCGAGTTGACGAGCTTCGACACTTCGCTGTTGGGATCGTCCAGGTCGCCGAAGATACGGGCCTTCTGATGGCACGTCTGCACGCAGTACGGCATCGAGCCGGGCTCCTCCGCGCGGCGGTCCTTGCAGAAGGTGCACTTGCGCACGAAGCGATGCAGGCGCGGGCCGAGCACCGAGGTGTCGCGCATGCCGTAGGGGCAGGCGTTGACGCACACCTTGCAGGCCATGCACTTCTTGGAGTCAACCCATACCACGCCGTCGTCGTCCTGCTGGGACGCACCGGTCGGGCAGCAGGGGACGCACTCGGGGTTGGCGCAGTGCATGCACAGCGTCGGGGTGTAGGTGCGATGGACGTGGGGCCATTTGCCCTGAGCGCCCTCGGTCACCACGGGGTTGTAGATGATATCGAGCGGCAGGTCGTTCCACGTACGGCAGGCAACCGTGCAGGAGTGACAGCCGATGCAACGACGCTGGTCGATGACCATAGCATAACGAGTCATTATCTATCCTTTCCTACTCGATAGCCTGATTATTCCTCGATGGCTTCGTAGCTCATCGTGTAACGCTTGCCCGTTTCCTCGTCGATGAGGCCGTTTGTGGTGGGGTCGTATGCCCAGCCATAGTAGGCGTCATGGTAGACGTTGGTCGCAGGATCGATCAGCCAACCGCTTTCGGGGTTGTAGATATAGGGCTTGTCGCCGAGGCGGGCATAGCCCTTCTCGCGATCCCACGTGAGCTGCTCGGGCACTGCGTAGGGAGCGTCCTGACCCGGGTACAGGCGAATGCCTGCGAGCTCAGCGATCTCCTCGCGCTCCATCGTGTACTTCTTGCCGGTAGCCTTGTCCATGAGGCAGTTCTCGGCGGCAACGTAGTACCAGCCGGTGTGAGCATCGACGTACTCGTTGGTCTTCGGGTCGATAAGCCAACCGGAATCGTCCAGGCGGAACTGGGTGGAATCCTGGTAGAGCGCATCGTTTTGCCACTGCCAGCTAAAGCCCTCGGGAACTTCCTTCGTGCAAGCAGGAGCCTCGAAGGGAATCTTCTCCCAGCGAAGCACGCGGTGCTTGAGGTCCTCGGGGTCGGTAGAGATGCCCGGGTTCTTCGCACAGCCAGGAATAGACCAGGTCTTGTCCTTGGCGTTCCACTCGTGGTCGGCCTCAGTGCACTTGTAAACCTTGCACATCAGGCCGCGGTTCGCCCAGGAGCCGCCCATCGGGTCGCAGTCCCACTCGTCGACAGAGGTGAGGACGTTGGTGTTGGACTCGAGGCAGCCAAACGGGTTGTCAAGGTCGATGTTGGTGTCGCGCTCGGGGAACCACCAGCCACGCGGCACGAACACGACGCGAGGATCGACCTCGGGCTCGACGTTCGCGCGCATCTTGATGCGGCCGCGCTGGGTCTCGATCCAGCACCAGTCGCCGTGCTCGATGTCAAGCTTCTCAGCGAGCTCGGGGTTGATCGAGTAGTACGGATCCGGGTACAGGTAGCGCATACCCTGCATCTGGAAGTGTTCAGAGTGGTGGTACGGCATGAAGCCGCCGCCCGTGGTGAGCACGATCGGGTACTCTTCGGCGAGTTCCGGATTGTCGATGTCGTTCTCAGCGCAGGGCAGGTAGGTCGGCATGCCAGGATAGCCCAGCTCGCGCAGGATCGTGGAGTTGCACTCGATCTTGCCGGTCGGCGTCCAGAAGCCACCGCGCGTGACGTACTTGTTCTGGTGCAGCGGCGGATAGTACATGCGGATGTTATTGACGAAGTCGTTCCAGTCGGTGCAGGGAAGACCCAGCGGAGCGATGATGTAGGAGTAGACTTCCTCTTCCGTCTCCCACGGCCAGTTCGCGGGATCCTGACCGCAGGCCAGGCCGAGCATGCGCCAGAAGGACATGTCGGTGTGACGGTCGAACTTCGGCTGGATAGCGCGGCGGCCGCCCATGACGGAGTCGGTCGCGCCGTAGTGCGTGACGATCGTCGGACGCTCGAGAGCGCCGGCGGCCGGGAACACGTAGTCGGAGAAGAGCGCTGCCGGGGTCATCCAGTAATCGACGGTGACCAGGAACTCGACCTTCTTCAGGGCGGCGAGCGTCATCTTGGAGTCGCCGTAGGAGTTCACCGGGTTGGTCGCATTGCAGATGAGAGCGCGGATCTGATAGGGCTCGCCGGTGAGGATCGCCTTGAACACGCTCGGGCCGTGAGCCTCGCAGAACCACTCTGCGGGAAGCGTCTTGCCCCAGGTGCGCTTGGCGTTGTTGGAGATGAGCGTGTAGCCGGGCCAAGAGGTCAGCTTGAACTTGTCAGAGCCGATCTGCTTCGCCTTCTGCTCCTCGGGAAGCAGCTCGTTGAGCTCGAGCTCTTCGTCGGTGATGAAGTTGAGGGCAGGGCCGGGCATGCCGTCGCCGCCGGGAACCTCGAGGTTGCCGGTGATGGCGCGCATGAGCTGACGGGCCTGGGAGCCGGTCGCGGACGCAGGTCCGAACTGGTCCCAAGAGCAGCCCCACTGGATGCAGCCGGGCTTGGTGGTCGCGTACATGCGAGCAGCCTTGCGGATGTCCTCCGGGTCGAGCCAGGTGATGGGGGCAGCCCATTCCGGCGTGTACGGAGCCATGTGCTCACGCAGCTCCTTGAAGCCGTCGCACCACTTGTCGACGAAGTCGAAGTCATAGAGGAACTCGTTGATGATGACGTTGAGCATCGCGAGCGAGAGCGCGGTGTCCGAGCCCGGTCGCAGCGGCAGCCACAGGTCTGCCTTGCAGGCGGTTTCGGAGAAACGCGGGTCGACGTAGATGATCTTCATGCCCGCAAGCTGAAGGTCGGTGTAGCCGTGCATGGAGGGCAGCGAAGACGCAGCCGGGTTCATGCCCCAAAGGATTAGGCACTTCGCAGCGCCCAGGTCGGTCTCGAACGGAGACCAGCCGGCGACGACCGTCTCGGCCATGAACGTCGGGATCCAGCACAGAAGTGCATTATGGAAACCGTTCGGCGTGCCGAACTGGTTCAGGAAGCGACGACGCGCCCAGTCATCGGTACGGGTCGTGCCGCCAGCGGAGGCAACCGCCTCGGCGCCCGACTCGGCCTTGATCTGGTTGAGTCGCTCAGCGACCTCTTTGATCGCCTGATCGTACGGGATCTGCTCCCACTTGTTCTCGCCCTTCTCGCCAGCGCGCTTGAGCGCGTGGTTGATGCGGGCGGGATGGTTGACGTGCAAAAGCGCGCTCGTACCGCGGCAGCACAGACCACCCTGGTTGTTGTAATCGGGATCGCCTTCGATCTTGATTACATCGCCGTCCTTGACATAGGCAAGGACACCGCAGTTGGCATGGCAGAAATAGCACTGCGTTCTGATGCGCTCGACGCCTTCGGCGAGTTCGCCGTTCTCGTCGTAAATGCTGACCTTATCAGCCATCTACCTTCCCCTCTTCTTCTCGTCCTACAGACACCTACTATTCGGTTCGTCGGGTTTTTGCGACCTGCGCATTGTCCGAAAGCGCACGGCACGCCCCGACGCGTTGACAGCGGTAGTGTACGGAAGAGCCCCTCTGCAAGCATCGCCCCGCCAGTCTGAATTCCCCCGACGGATAAACCCCGCAGTATGAGCCAGGGATGAGCCTCCCTGTATGCCACCACTCGCCGATTTCGCAACACCGAACGCGAGAAAACACAGGTTTAGCCCCATGGCTTGACGCGAACGACTATTCGACCGAATCTTCGTTAGGGATTATAGCTATTGCCTATGGATTGCCGCGATACCCCCTTCCCCGAATGGGGCAGCTTTACATGGCGAGCGGGGTATAATCGGCGGCGTATGGCGTAGGGAGAAAAGAGACTTCTATGAAAAACCACACGTTCACCTTCATGGGCACCGGCGCAGGCTGCGGCGTGCCTTCGTTTTTCTGCGACTGCCCCGCGTGCGAAGAGGCCAGGGCGAACCCACGCGCGAGGCGCGGAGATTGCGGGACCATGATCAAAGGCGAGAAGACGCTATTCATCGACACGCCCCCCGACCTGCGCCATCAATGCATTCGCGAGAACGTGCGGCACATCGACGAGGTCTTGTACACCCACTGCCACTCCGACCACGTGGGAGGGCTTTTGGAGCTTGAGTATCTCGTGCAGCTCAAGCAGAAAGAGGCGCTTCCCGTCTACGGCAGCGCCGAGACGCTCGCGGGCATCGCGCAGGAGTTCCACTACATGACCTACGCACTCGACATGCGCGAGATTGCCCCGATGGACACCGTCGAGTTCGACGGCGTGAAGTACACGGCGCTCCCCTGCACCCACGCCGCGGGCACTTATGGATATCTCATCGAGACAGGCGACACGCGCATGTTCTACGCCTCCGACACCGGAAAGCTGCCGTCCGAGACCTATGAGCGACTGCAGGATATCGACATCCTCGCGATGGACGCGACGTTCTGGAAGAACAATTGGTCCCCCGCCGCGCACCACAGCGTGCAGGAATGCATCGAGGAGGGACTGTCGCTCGACGCGGGCAAGATCTATCTCACGCACCTGTGCATGCACTACGACGAGCCGATCACGCTTGTGGAGTTGGAGGAGTTTCTCACTCAGTACGAAGGCCGCGTCGAGGCCGCCCACGACGGGCTCACGTTTGAGATTTAGTGGTTGACCACTACTAGATGACGTCCTATACTGCAAGAGGTCTGAAACACGAAGAGCCGAGGATGCCGTCACATCCTCGGCTCTTCATTTTATGGAGCGAGAGCTTCTATCCGCGAACCTCGGCACCCGTCGCCGAGCACACCTTCTTCACCATGCGCTCGTGCGCCTTCTCCGCCTCGTCGCTCGTGAGCGTGCGGTCGGCAGCGCGGTAGGTGAGCGCGTACGCCATCGACTTCTTGCCGGCGCCGAGACGATTCTCGTCGCGATAGACGTCGAACAGGCGCACATCTTCGAGCAGCTTTCCGCCGGCGGATGTCATGCACTGGACGAGGCGCTCGTGGGTGACGTCCTCGTCGACGACGAACGCGATGTCCATCGACACCGCGGGGAACGTGGGCACGTCGACGTAGTCGCGCGCCGGACGAGCCGCGCGCTCGAGCGCCTCGAGGTCGAGCTCGAAGGCGACGACGGGGGCCGCCGCATCGTAGGCCGCCACGGCGAGCGGATGGAGCTCGCCCACCCAGCCAAGCGACGTGCCGCCCGAGAGCATCTCGGCAGCGCGGCCGGGCTGCAGCTGCGGCGCCTCGGCGGCGGCGAGCGCCTTGAAGCGCACCTTGGGAAGCGCAAGCTCGCGCGCGAGGTTCTCGAGCACGCCCTTGCCGTCGAAGAAGTCGTAGGGAGCAGGCGCCTCGTTCCAGCCAGCGTCGCGCACGGCACCGGCCAAAACGCCGGCGAGCTTCTCGCGCTCCTTGGGTTTCTTCTTGCCCTCGTGGGCGAAGAACACGCGACCCATCTCGTAGAGCTGGATGTTTTTCACGCCGCGGTTCTGATTGTGGGCGATGGAGCGCAGAAGGCCGGGGATGATGCTTTGGCGCATGACCGACTGCTCGGCGTTCATCGGGTTCAGAAGCTCAACGGCCTGGCCGAGACCCTCAAGCGGCAGGCGCAGACGCTCGATCTCGCTCGGCTCGGCGAACGAGTAGGTCATCGTCTCGTTCATGCCGCAGGCGCGCAGCGTATCGTTGACCTTGTTCTTCACGTGCTGCTCGTGGCTCACCGTGCCGAAGCGGCCGCGACCGCCGGGAAGCGTGGCCTCGATCTGATCCATGCCGTAGAGACGCAGCACCTCCTCGTAGAGGTCGATCTCACGCGGCAGGTCGGGGCGGAATGTCGGCGACATGACCGCAAGCGTGTCGGCGTCCTCGCCGTCTTCCACCTTGCAACCCAGACGGCCGAGGATCTCCACGATGAAGTCGCGGGAGATGTTCGCGCCCATCATCGCGTTGAAGCGCGGGATGCGGAAGGTGAGGTGAGCCTCTTCGGAGACGTTCGGCCACTCGTCCACGACGCCCGCACCGCCGCCGATGGAGCCCGACACATGGCCGCCGGCGACTTCCACGATGAGAGCCGCCGCAGCAGCGGAGCGCTCTTCGATGCCGTGGTCGTCAACGCCGCGCTCATAGCGCATGGAGCTTTCAGAGATAAGCCCCAGGTTGCGCGAGGTGCGCGAGGTGCGGCCCGGCTCGAAGGTCGCCGTCTCAAGGAGGATATCGGTGGTCTCCTCGGTGACCTCGGTGTCAAGGCCGCCCATGACGCCCGCGAGCGCCACAGGACCGCGCTCGGGCGTGGCGATGACGGTCATGTCGGAAGTGAGCGTGCGTTCCACCTCGTCGAGCGTGGTGAACTTCGTGCCGTCCTCCGCCTCGCGGATTACCACGTGGGCGCGCCCGTCTGCGCCTTTCAGCTTGTTCAGGTCGAAGGCGTGCAGCGGCTGACCGAACAGGAACAGGATATAGTTCGTCACGTCGACGATGTTGTTGATGGAGCGCTGCCCGATGGCGGCGAGGCGTTCGACCATCCAGTCGGGCGACGGGCCCACCTTCACGCCGCGGATGACGCGGGCGGAATAGCGCGGGCAGCGCACGGCGTCCTCGATGGTCACGGCGACGTCGTCAGCGCCGTCGTCGACGAGCTCGAGCTTCGCAGCCATCTCGTCAAGCGGGCTTTTCCAATCGCGGCGATACATCGCGCCCACCTCGCGCGCGAGCCCCACGATCGAAAGGCTGTCAGGGCGGTTCGGCGTGATCTCCAGGTCGAGTACCGTGTCGGTCAGCTTCAGATAGTCGGCGATGGGAGTACCCACCGGGGCGTCATCGGGGAGGATCCAGATGCCCTCGTGGTCGGAGCCGAGCCCCAGCTCACGTCGCGAGCAGCACATGCCGGCACTCGCAACACCGCGCAGCTTCGACTTCTTGATCTTGAAGTCGCCAGGGAGCACAGCCCCCACGGTCGCGACGGGAAGCTTGATTCCCGCCTTGATGTTCGGCGCGCCGCACACGATCTGCACGGGCTCGCCCGCGCCCGTGTTCACCGTGACCACGTGCATGTGGTCAGAATCGGGATGCGGCTCGCAGGTCTCGACGTAGCCCACGACCACGCCGTCAAACGTGGCGCCGAGCACCTCGACGCCTTCGACGCCCGTGCCCGTAAGATCGAGCTTATCGCAGAGCGCCTTGGTGTCGGTCGGCACCTCCACGTATTCGTTAAGCCATTTCAGCGATACTTTCATGACTCTCTCTTTCTTGCAATTTGCCTTGTAGCGTTTGAGCTCGGCAGGCGTGCGCCACGCGCAGTTCCGCACGAGCCGAACAGCCCAGTGGGCTGTTCGTGCGAGTCAGGACTGTTTGAGCATGGCGTACGTCGGCCGAGCTCAAACGCGGTCCTGCATTTAGAACTGGCGTAGGAAGCGCATGTCGCCTTCGAGAAGCATGCGCAGGTCGGGCACGTTGTACTTCAGGCACGCCACGCGTTCGACGCCGACGCCGAATGCGAAGCCGGAATACTCCTCCGGGTCGATGCCCGACATGGTGAGCACGTTCGGATCGACCATGCCGCAACCGAGGATTTCCAGCCAGCCCGTACCCTTGCACATGCGGCAACGCTCGCCGTCGTGCAGATGCCCCGTGCCGCCGCACACGCCGCAGGAGACGTCGGCCTCGGCGGAGGGCTCGGTGAACGGGAAGTAGTGCGCGCGGAAGCGGGTCTTGCGATCGGGCCCGAACATCTGCTTGCAGAAGTAGTCGAGCGTACCCTTAAGGTCGCCGAACGAGATGCCCTTGTCGGTGACCAAGCCCTCAATCTGGGTGAACTGCGGAAGATGCGAAGGGTCGGCCACGTCGCGGCGATACACCTTGCCGGGCGCGATGATGTAGATCGGCGGCTTTTGGTCCTCCATCACGTGCACCTGCACACCGGAGGTCTGCGTGCGCAGGAGCACGTCGGACTCGCCGCGCACAGACGACGCCTCACCCGAAAGATCGCGTACGTAGAACGTGTCCTGCATCGAGCGGGACGGATGGTCCTTCGGAGCGTTCAACGCCTCGAAATTGTAGTAGTCGGTCTCGACCTCGGGGCCATGGACAACCGTGTAGCCCAGGCCAAGGAAGATCTCCGACACTTCGTCGGTGATCGCGTTGATCAAATGGCGCGTGCCCATCTGCTGCGCGCGGCCGGGGAGCGTGACGTCGACAGCGCTTGCGTCGATTGCGGCTTCCATCTCGGCTGCTGCGAGCTTCTTCTTGCGCGCTTCAAGCGCCTCTTCCACCACGTTGCGCACCTCGTTGACCGTCTTGCCGACGACGGCGCGCTCTTCCTTCGCGACCTTGCCCATGCCGCGCAGGTAGCCCGTAAGCGTGCCCGCCTTGCCGAGCACCGCCACGCGCACGCTCTCGAGCGCCGCCGACGTGTCGGCTTCCGCGATGCGCGCAAGGGTTTGCTCACGCAGTTGCGCGAGCTCGTCCGTGATCGCCATAATCACCTTCACCTCTCGTATCGAGCGCCCCACCTGGCCCAAAGGACGCTCCGCCAATAAAAAAGGGCTTGCCATCTCGCCCTGGAAGACGCCCGCCTTCGCGTTCGCCTTCATTTCCAAGGACGAGAGACAAGCCCTCGCGGTACCACCCTGGTTGATACCTTCCCTTGACAGCGCGACCTGCTGCGCCGCCCGAGAGGCATCCACTCGTTTCGCCTGATGACGGAGGCAAACCGTCGCACCCTACTTCGTTCGTCTCGCGGGATAACCCCGCGTCCGCGTTCAGGCGCGCTGCTCGGAAGGGAATCGCACGCCGCGTCGCTTGGGGCCTTTCAGCCGATGAACCCCATCTCTGGAAGCTTCGCCGTACGTGCGCTGTCTTCGTTATCGCATGTGGAAGAGAGTATAGCGCAAGGACCGCCCGCCATGGGGAAAATCCACAACGCGAAACGCGGAGAGCGGCCTGGGAAGGGGCGAGCGCGATAACCGCTAGAAGCAACAGACCCCCACGTAGGACAACCGAGGCCAACATAAAAGGGGATTCGTCGACTCGAAAAGCCGCCGAAACAGGCACATGCTACCATGGGCTCCTGTCCGATTGCTCGGGAAGGAGCCCTTTTCATGCGCGATGCATCCTTGTGCGATTCTGCCGCTGAGAGCGAGAGTGCACCCGCGGAGGCTGCGGGCGATAACGCGTCCACAGGCGCGATGGCACCTCTGCCGGGATGCGCACCGATGAGCTCGCAGCTGCGCACAGCTCGCAACGCGCCTGCAAACTCCCAAGCTTCCGCGACCAACCGCACGCCGGCGAGCTCGCAGCTGCGCATCCGCCTTGCCTCGGCCGATGACGCGGACGGCATCCGCGCGGTGTACGCCCCCTTCGTCAGCACGCCCGTGACCTTCGAGGAAGAAGTTCCCTCGCGCGAGGCGTATCGCAAGCGCATTGAGAGCATCTGCGAGAAGTACCCCTGCCTCGTTGCCGAGGAAGGCGGACGCATCGTCGGGTTCGCCTACGCCCATGAGCTGCGCGAACGCATCGCCTTCCAATGGAACGCCGAGCTTTCCGTCTACCTTGCACCCGTCGCGCAGGGCCGTGGCGCGGGAAGTTGCCTATACGCCGCGCTCCTCGAGCTTCTGAGCCTTACAGGCATAAAGGCGGTCTACGGCGTGGTGACCTCCCCTAACCCCGCAAGCGAGCGCTTGCACAGCGCGTTCGGCTTTGCGCTCATGGGAGTGCAGCCGCACGCGGGTTTCACCTGCGGCGCTTGGCACGACGTCGCCTGGTACGTGCGCGAAATCGCCCCCTTCGAAGACGCGCCCGCGCCGCCCGCGCCCTTCCCTGCATACGCAAGCGCGCACCCCGACCAGGTGAGCGAGGTCATCGCGCGAGCAAACGAGAGTCTGCGCTTGTAGCGAACTCGGGAAAAGCGGCACAGACCTGCAGTTGCAACCCGCGTCGCGGCCTTTCCCCGCACGCAGCTCGCATGGAAAAGCGCGGATGCAAGCCTCGCAGGCCCGCATCCGCGCTTGATTGCGCACGCACGTTTTCCAGAAAGCTCTATTCTTCAGCAGCGGCCCCGCTGATACGCGCCTCAGGGTTCGCAAACATCTCGCGATCAAGCGTCTTGTTCACGTTCGCGGAGGTGACACCCGCGACCATGGAGTCGCTCACGTTGAGCGCGGTGCGGCCCATGTCGATCAGCGGCTCGACCGACGCCATGAGACCCACGATTTCGATCGGCAGACCCATGGTGCCGAGCACGATAAGGCTTGCGAACGTGGCGCCGCCGCCAACGCCTGCCACGCCGAACGAGCTGATCACGATGATGGCGATCAGCATGACCACCCACGTCGGGTCGAACACGTTGATGCCGACGGTCGGCGCGATGAGCGTCGCCATCATAGCCGGATAGATGCCCGCGCAGCCATTCTGCCCGATGGACATCCCGAAGCTCGCCGCGAAGTTCGCCGTAGCCTCATCAACGCCGAGCGCCTTCGACTGCGTCTCGATGTTCATAGGCAGAGCACCCGCGCTCGTGCGCGACACGAACGCGAAGGACAGCACAGGGAACGCCTTCTTCAGGTACGTGACGGGGTTCACGCGGTTCGCCGCCAGGATAATCAGATGCACGAAAAACATCGCGATGATCGCCACATACGAGAAGATGATGAACTTGCCAAGATCGACGATTGCCGCAAAGTCGCTCGTGGCCATGACGTTTGCGATGAGTGCCATGACGCCGTAGGGGGTGAGTCCGATGACCATCTTCACAATGCACATCACGATGCCGTAGAGGCTATCGATGATGCGGCGGAAGAAATCAGCCTGCTCAGAATCGCGATTGCGAAGCTTCAGGTAAGCAAGTCCCACAAGAGCCGAGAAGATGACCACGGCAATGGTCGATGTCGAGCGCGTACCGGCCAGGTCGGAGAAGACGTTCGTCGGGATAAACGACAGGATGGTCTGCGGGATCGTGGTATCGGCCACCTTGTCGGAGCGCGTCTGCAGCGCGTCCATCTTCGATGCATCGACCGTGCCCTGCGTGAAGTCGGCGCCTGCCAGACCCGAGAAAGCGATGGTTGCCCAGCCGAACACAGCGGCGATAGCGACCGTGCCCAAAAGCACCGCGAGCACCGAGATGCCGATCTTGCCCAGATTCTCCGTCGCCTCCGTTCGCGTGAACGCGCCGACGATCGCCACGAAGATAAGCGGCATCACGAGCATCTTGAGCAGGCTGATGTAGCCCGTGCCCACAAGCGACATCCAGTCGAGCGCGCACTTCGCGGCATCCGATCCGCGGCCCAACGCCAATTGTATGGCAACGCCCAGCACGATGCCCATGCCGAGCGCCGAGAACACGCGGACCGTGAACGACAGCCCCTTGCTCTTCATGAATTTCAACACCGCAAGTAATGCGGCGAAGACGATTAAAACGACAGCTACCGCCGCCCCCACCTCGAATGACATTGCATACCCCTTCAACGCCCTATTCTACTGAACAGGTGGATATTATCGTGCATTAAACCTATAAGTACAATAGGATATATAGGAAATCGGGGCAGAGCATCGGTAAAATGGGGTGAAATGCGTGATGTCAGCTGGAGCGCGCTGAGCAGTCAGAGCGAACACGGCAATCGCGCGGGCGTGAGCAGGATCGCGTCAGAGCGGGCGGAACAACTGAGGCGAGCCTGTCAGATAGCCCGTTCCGGCCGATGCCCTCAGAGGCGCGAACCCAGAAAGCTCGTCGAGCCCGTCACGCCAAGCGTGAAAAGGGCGCTCGAAAACACGCCTGTGTCGCAGGCAAAGCAATCGTCGCAGGTCACCTTTGTGACGCTTGCATTCTCGATCTTCACGGGGTCGTTCACGCGCGCGGGGTCGAGCAGGTACATGGTCGAGCGGATGACGAACGAGTGCGTCACTACGAGCACGTTGCCGCCGCCTGAGAGCGCCACCTTGCGCGCCACATCGCAATAGAAATCGCTGAGCCGCGCCTTGATTTGCTCCCAACTCTCCGCTTTACCGGAAGCGTCCCAGCGCTTAATGGCATCGGCGGTTTCCGGGAGGCGGACATTGAGCTCCTCAAAGGGCATGTCGCACCCGAATCCCTCGTTGAGCACGTCGCGCATGAGCGTGCCAGGGCGCGCCTCCAAGTCGCCGTAGCACCATTCGCGGATGCGGGAATCCGACATGCGAGAAGGAAGGGCCAGCTCAGGCGCCACCTCGCTGCGCGCCGAGAGCAGCTCGCCCATCGTCTGCACGGCACGCCCCAAATCGCTCGAGTAAGCTGCCGCGAATTCGATGCCTGCACGGGCGAGGCCGCGTCCGCAAGCACGTGCGTCGCGAACGCCCGCCTCGGTCAAAGGGGCATCGCACCAGCCCTGGACCAGGTGTTTCAGGTTGTATTCCGTTTGCCCATGGCGAACGATGTAGAAAGTGACGGGCGTGCCCCCACTTGGGGAAGGCGCAGCGGCAGGTATCGCTTCGCCCAGCGGAACCGCAAAACGCCCATCGGCCGCGGACGCAGTCGAGTTACCAAGAACCCGTGCGCCGTTTTCCCCGCTCACCATGTTGGAATCAATCATTTCGGTCCCTATAGAATACGGTAGCTCACCGTGCGCAGGCCCCAGTCGTCGCAGGAGGAGTACCCGAAGGCTTTCCATACGCCAGGCTGCAAATCGAGCGAGCGGCTGCCGCCGCCCATGCCGCCGCAGTCGTTGATGACGGCGTACACCGTCATGCCGTCGTAGGAGATTTGCACCGTGCGGCCGAAATAGCTGCTGAAGTTCGGCCATGCCATCGGAATCGCCACACCCATCGAGTAGTCGTCGCACACATCGCCCGTCGCTGTCGTGCCGGGATTGGGAGTATAGGGGTCGGTAGAACCGCCATATGCCGAAGCCACGCCCGTCTTCCAGCCAGCATCGGAATCGGGCGCCGGCTCAGGATTGGGCTCAACCGGCGTCGAATCGGGCACAACCTCCTGACGATCCGTGGTGTTCGCCTTGTCGGAAACCTGCGTGGAAGACCCGCCCGCGCCCTGATCGGACGAGTCGGAATTCGACATGTTCGCCGCCTGCGCCTGAAGCGCGGCAAGACGATCCGCCTCCACATCCTTGGCATTTTGGAGCTGCGACTGTGCCTGCGAGACAACGGCCTCCGCTTCCTGCTTCGTCTTTTCAAGCTCGCCCAAAGCGCGCGTCTGCGAATCCTTCTGGGTGTTCAGCTCGGCGGTGATGCCCTCGAGCGTGGCGACACGGTCCTTCTGCGCCTCCACCTCGTCGGCCTGCGCCTGGAGAATCGAGCCAGCGTACACCACGTTGCGCGTCAGCTCATCGAAAGAGGCCGACCCCAAGATCAACATGAGCATCGACCCCGCCGAAGGCGAACGGTACTCGCTGCGGGCGGCATTGCTCAGCGTCTCGCGACCCGAAATCACTGCCTGCTGGGCATCGAGGGCATTGGCGGCAGTCGTATCGATCTGCCCTTGAATAGAAGTGAGCTCGGCATTGATCTTGTCGTATTCTTCGGAGATGATCTTCATCTGCGCCTCAGCGGCATCAAGCGCCGTCTGGGCATCGGAGACATCGTCGGCAAACGCGGCCACAGGAATAAGGGACACAGCGAGAAGGGCGCTCAAAGCCATCGCACACATTGCGAAGGCCCAGCGTTTCACCTGTTCACATGCACTAAAGTGCGTTCCCACCAATTTCCTTCCAACGGCCAATAGAATGCATGCGGCACTGCTTCGCCACATGAAAAACGTCCCTTCCGGGACGCCTTGCGAAATTCAGTATGACTAAAGAGCCCCCTCCTGGCAAGTAAAACAGCGCAAACAACATGAGCGCCCCGCAAGCCGATAAGCCTTGAGGGCGCCCGAGTTCGCAGAAAGCCGCGGAGAGCGGGCGCGCCGTCTTGCGCAAGGCGACGATCCCGCCCGCGCAAGCCAAAGGCCCACCCGCCTGCGCGATTCGGCACCCCCGCTAGATCAGCGAGCCGCCGCAGCTTGAACCGGCGCCGGCAGCGCAGCTGTAGCACACCGGGTTCGTGCGAACCTCGCGCGGGGGAAGCGGCGCATCCACGATGTCGGCGATCGTCGCGTCGCGCCCGTCGAGCTGGATAGGCATCTCGAGCACATGGTTGCACTCACAGTCGTACAGGCGCCCATCGACGTCGATGTTCACCTGGTCGCGGCACATGATCTTGCCCACGGCAAACGCGCTGAAATTATCGTGGAGCAGCTTCAAGTAATCATCGGTGAGCCCCGCGTCCGCCAAATCCATCGCGAAACGGCCGAGCGGGAAGTTGTTGAAGGCATACAGCTCGTTGAAGTCGATGCCCTGCTGCTCGGTCAACTTCACGCGATAGGCGTCTGCCAGAAGCTCTTGCGGCAGCGGCAGGAACGGGCCCGCCACGTTGTAGACGATCTCGAGCTCGGGACCGCCCTCGCGCCCATACCCTCGCTCGTTGAGCTTGCGGATGTTCGCGACGGCGCGCTTGAAGACGCCGCGTCCGCGCTGGTTGTCGGCGTTTTCGGCGTCGAAATACGGAAGCGACACACACACATCGGCCCCCACCTCGGCAAACACGTCAAGGAAATGCTCGTATTCCGGCTTCTCCTCAAGCGTCAGGTTCGTGCGGACGATCACCTTCTCGGCGATCCTGGCACCTTCGCGCAAGAACCACTCGCAGTCGGGATGCAGCTCAGGCGAGCCACCCGTCACGTCGAGCATCTTGTAACCGCCTGACTTGAATGCGGCGAGGATCTGCTCCATCGTCTCGCGTGACATAACCTCGTTGTTTCTCGGACCGCACTCCAGGTAGCAATGGCGGCACGCAAGATTGCACGCATAGGTGATGTTCACCTGCATCGTCGCAGGTCGCTCGTTCGCCTGCAGGATTTCGGGCAAGTTCACGCGATCGTAGAACGAGGGGATGCCGCAGCGCTCACACGCCTCGTTCAAATAGTCGAGGTCGGCCTTGCGCTTGCCGCGGCGCATCTCGAGCGCCTGCTGAGCGCGGGCAAGGTCGAACCTGCCGCGATGCGCACCGCGGGGCGTCACCTCGAAGTACTTCCCGTAGCGCGACTGCTCGAGCATGGCCGCCAGATTTCCGCTCACGGCGTACTCGCGCCCCTTGATAAGGCGCAGCTCTTCGGTCAGGTCGAAGTAGCGCGGCATCTCGGGCATCCCGCCCAGGTAGCGCGCGACCTGGCCGTAGTTCTCCTCGGCGTCTTCCAATCCCTCCGCCTTGATGGCGCGCACCGTGCGCGAGGTGAACGACGTGAACCCGAGTTTCGTCTCGAGCGCCAGGTCGGAAACGTGAATGTCCTCCACCGCCGTGCACACGTAGCTTTTCCAGCCATGCTTGGCCATCATGCGACGGAAGTCGTCGATGTACATCGCACCGCCCAAGCACTCGCCGCGAAGCACCGGGTCGGCGCGCAGCTCGTCGGACATGCGGCGGTCGCAGAACACATCGGAGAAGTACAGCTCGCCACCGGGCTTCAGCACGCGGTAGATTTCGGAGAACACCTGGTCTTTAAACGGCGTCAGGTTGATTACACAGTTGGAAACCACCAGGTCAACCGTGCCATCTTCGATGCCGAGCTCTTCCAAGTCCTCGATGAAGCCCGCCTTGAACTCCACGTTAGAATGCTCGAACCCGAACTTTTCCGCCTGCTCGTCTTGATACTTCTGCGCAACGGCAAGCTGCTCGGGTGTCATGTCGACGCCGATAACGCGCCCGGTCGGCCCCACAAGCTTCGAGAGCACATACACGTCGCGCCCCGTGCCGCAGCCCAAATCGACCACCGTCGCACCGGTAAGCGCCGGCGGAATCGGAGAGCCGCACCCATAGAAGCGCTCGACGATCTCGTCGGCGATGTCGGGCATCACGTCGAGCACGTACTTCGGCGGACGCTCAGTCGCGCAGCAGCATGCGTTGGTCTTCAAGTCGTCGGAGCTGCCCAACGTCTTGCCGTAATACTCGCGCACCTGAGCGCGAATGTCGTTCTTCTCGTCTGTCATATAAATCCTCCGCTTTGCGCTACCGCATGAGAGCTGGGCAGCGCCCAGTCGCTCGGCATCCTTCCCAAGCAACCGATTAATCTCCTCTTTAAGGTGGTAACCATTCCCAAGCGAAGGCCGCGGCGGCGTTCACAAAGCGAGTTCCGCACGAGCCGAACAGCCCAGTGGGCTGTTCGCGCGAGCAGGACTGCCGAGCGACTGAACGTTGCCGCGGCCTTCGCGCAACCTGGAATGGGCTACCGACCTTCGTCCGCCATGCCGAAGCATTCGGTGAAGAACACCTGGCAGTCAAGGTCGTACTTGTCGCACACCTCGTCGAGCGCGTCGTCCATGAGGCGAGCAAGCGGGCGCGACTCGCAGACGGCGCGGGCGTTGATGATCATGCGCATGTTCTTGTGGTCGCGCAGGAATTCTTGGGCGTATTCGGTGTCGTAGTCCACGCCGATGAGCGACGCCTTGTTGAAGTCGCCATTGCCCGAAGTCGCGAAGGTCTTCAGGTGCGGCACGTTCCGCTTGCGCTCGATAAGCCCCATGCGGATGCCCTCGATCAAGTCGTCGACCACCGCGTTGCAATCGATCTTGGAGCCGTCTTTCGTCTTCAGGTACAGACGGCGGTTATACCAGGTGAGCTTCGCCTCCGCATCGGCGAACTCCTGATTGTTGCGCACCGAGAAGTTCTTGAGCGCCGTCTCGTGCGTCGTGAGGTACTCGGCCAGCTCGGGAATGCCGGTCTTGTCCTTGGCCGAAATCTTCATCGCGGGAATGTCGGGGCATGCCTCGTGCAAAAAGCCCATGTAGCGCTCGATCGTGGGCTCGTCGAGCAGGTCGATCTTGTTGAGCACGATGAGGTCGGCCTCTTCAAGCTGCAGTTTCAACAGGTAAACCAGCTCTTCGGGCAGGTTGATGTCGGCATGCTCGGGCATGATCATGCGCAGACGCTCGGGGTCGACCATCACCATGAACGGCGAGAGGGTGAACTCGTCGGCGTTGTCGTCATGCAGCGTGTGATACACGTGGTCGAGCGCGCCGACGCCGCAGCCGGGAATGTCGCTCATAACGAACGTAGCACCTTCCTTGTCGCGCAGACGGCGAATCTGGTCGACCGTATTGTCCATCTGGTAGCAGATGCAGTCGTTGCCGATTTCCGCAACCGTGCAGCCCGACGTCTGCGTGAGGCTCGTATCAACGAGGTTTGCGCCCAGGTCGTTCGCTATGATGGCAGTCTTGCCGATGTTGCGATCCATGTATTCCGCAAGCGCGATCATGGTCGTGGTCTTGCCGGCTCCCAAAAAGCCGCTCACCACCATAAAGCGGATCTTGTCCACGTGAATGCTCCTTCTATCATGATTGGGGCCGCGTCTTCCCCCGCAGCCCCTGCAAGTCTTTCTATTCTACCAGCATTAGCAGCAGGACACGCGCACCGGCTGATCGTCTTCGTCGACGACACCGTTAAAGTCGGGCGCGACCTTGATGATGTGATCACCATGGGTATCGCCCGCATGGCGCTCGCGGCTGCCCTCGTAGTCGAACACCGCCGCATAGCGCCCGCCAAATTCGGGAATGACCAGGCTCGTCACGTTATTGCACACGTGGCACTTCTTCCCCACCGGGAACTTGATGTCCTTGTCGAACAGGAAGTGGTCGGGGAAATCGGGCAGGCCGCCCTTGTAGGTGACGAACTCGCCGTAGTCCTCGCACACGTCGGAGGTGTAGGGAGTATTCACCAAACGGCAGGTGATCGTCGCAAACGACGTGCCGTCAAACAGCGCGGACTCCTTCTCGGTCACCGGCGTCTTGTTGGTAATCAGGTAGCGCGGGTCGTTGAAACCAAGCTGCTGCGCGATGCGACGGAAATCGTTGATGTACATGGCGCCGCCCAGACGGAGCGCGACGTTGTCGATATTGTCGGAGATTTCCCCCTGCATGCGACGATCGGCGAACACGTCGGTGAAATACCACTCGCCGCCTTCCCTCAGAATGCGTCGCACCTCTGCGATATAGCGTGCCTTATCAGGTGATTCGTTGAACGTGCAGTTCGAGATGACCACGTCGACGCTGCCGTCGGGGATAAAAGAGAGGTCCTCTGGGCAGCCCTTGTGGAATTCTACGTTAGGAGCATCGTAGCCGAACTGCTTCATTTCCTTTTCCAGGTACTTCTCGCCAATGCGCATGCGGGCAGCGTTCGGCTCGACGCCGATGACTTTGCCCGCAGGCCCCACGAGCTGCGCCGCAAGATAAGTATCGCGACCCGAGCCGCAGCACAGATCGACCACCGTGCAACCTTCCAAAAGCGGCGGCAGGGGCACGCCGAACTCCCGCGACGTATTCTGAATCTCACCCGCAATGTTGAACATGCGCTCGCGAGCCTGTCCCGGAATGGTTCCGTCCGCGTCTCGTGTACGGGCGGTCGCCTGCGGGTCACGCGGCTCAACAACGGCGATGGCGTCGTAGTATGCCTGGTAGTTGCCGTCTTCGACTTTGCGGTAGTACGCCTGGTAGTCCATGAGACCTCCTCAATCTCGATCCTTCGAACCAGGAGAGATACCTGCTTCGATTTAATACTAGATGCAGTCTAGCACTTCTCATGGAAGCTGTGTCCGCTCAAACGCTTTTGGGCGGCGCGGAGAGGGCGAATCGACCCCCTTCGCGCCGCTTATGATAGGATTCTCGCAAACGACGATAAGGAGCCCGCCATGTCCACCATCGAGGAAGACCTTCGCTTCCTCATAACCGAGCTGCAAGAAGAGCGCACAAACACCGGCGACGAGCTCGCGACCTGCCCCATTCCCAGAACATTCGGTGAAGCATGGGATCTTTTCCGCGCACTGTGCAACACACGCCTGCCCGAGCACGTAAGCGGCGAGTTCCTCGCCAAGCAGGACAAGCTGCTGCACGCGATCATCGACGAGGAAGGCATCACCTACGCGGGGCTCATCCCCCCGTGCGTGAGCGACCCGCGCTTCGCCGTGTGGCGCGGGGACATCACCACGCTGGCGGCAGACGCCATCGTGAACGCAGCAAATTCCCAGCTCTTGGGATGCTGGGTGCCCGGCCATTACTGCATTGACAACGCCATTCACACGTTTGCGGGCGTGCAGCTGCGCATCGAGTGCGCAGCAATCATGAAGGCGCAGGGTCATGAGGAGCCTACCGGCCAGGCGAAAGTCACTTCGGCGTACAACCTTCCATCAAGCCTGGTCATCCACACCGTTGGGCCGATCGTGGAAAACGGGAAGCCCACCGAGCAGCACAAACGGCTCCTTGCCGCAAGCTATCGGAACTGCCTCAACGCGGCGGCGGAGCGGCATTGCAAATCACTCGCCTTCTGCTGCATCTCCACCGGTGCGTTCGGGTTCCCGCAAGAAGAAGCCGCCCGCATCGCCGTCGACACGGTGCGGGCCTGGCTCGACGCCAACCCCAAGGCTGACATGCACGTCATTTTCGACGTCTACACCGAGAAAGACGAGCAAACCTATCGCGAGATCCTCGGCGAATAGGAGCACAACCGATAGTTGGTGGTCAACAGAACGAGCTGTGCGCGCATGAATTCGGACTGGGCGAAAGCGCGGCTTTTGCCGACCTGGGGAAACGCTGATTCGGGCCGCGTGAAATCGAGCTGACGGCGCTGAAACGGCCCTATTTCGACAATCGACAGCGCACAACGGGCTCAGTTGACCACCAAGTAGGTGTCTTGCTCCCGCGGGAGCTCAAATGACCGCCGGTTACGGAGGCCTTCCTCGCTTCGACGACCCACCAACCGCCCGAAACACTATTCATTGGCCCTGCGAGCCGTCTGGTTTAACGTTGAACACCGCGCAAACCAGCGACAGCCGTTCACCTACAGCAGCACGCTGAGCAAGATAGCCACGACGAGTAGTGCGGCGGCGATTCCCATCGCGGCGAAGTCGATGCCTGAGAAGGGGTACTCCTTGAAGCCGCTTTCGCGTGTGCGCAGGTTGAAGCCGCGCACCTCGGCGGCAATGGCGGCGCTGTTCGTCTTGCGCACCGACGACACCAAAAGCGGCACGCACAGGGGAACCATGAGTCGCACCTTTTTCACGAGGCCGCCATCGAACTCCACGCCGCGCGCCGTCTGCGCTTCCATGATGCCCGCCATGTCGTTCATGAACACGGGGATGAAATGCACCGTCGACATGAAGGTAAAGGCATACTTGTACGGCACATGCAACACTTTGACCAGCGCATTTGCCATATCGGTGAGCTTGGTCACATAAAACACGAGGAACAGCGGCACCGCACAGGCAACCAGGCGCACCACGATGAGCACGGCGTTCAGGACACTTGCCGTGCCGATATAGCCCCAGGGCAAAGACACGAGCACGTCGCCCTGCGGCGTGAACAGAAGAGCAATGAGCGCAAGGATGACAGAAAACGCGGCGACTGCTTTTGCCAGGCCGATCGTCTGCGGGACCATCTTGCACTGCACGGCCATAACAGCATCGAGCGCGATCACCACGGCCAAAAGGATGAAATTACTTGTTGCAAAACAGGCGATTACCAGCAAAAACGCTGCTACAAGCTTCGCTACCGGATTCATGGTGTGCAAAAAGCTCTCGCCCGGCACGTATTCGAGGAATCCCTTCATCTGGCGTCCCCTTTCCCGCGCACGCCGACTTCACCCGCAAGCGCACGCTCCATGCCGTCAAGCGTGTTCGCACATGCGACAGGAGATACGGGCGAAACCGCGCCTTCCTGCGCAAGCCGCATCGACAGCTCAACAATCTGCGGCGGCAGAAGATGCGCACGGGAAAGCACGTCCGCATCGCGCAGCACATCGAACGTCGCGCCGTCGGCAACCACTTGACCTGCGGTCATGGCAATCACGCGAGTCGCATAGTCGCCGACAACCTCCATGTCGTGGCATACCATGACAACGGTGGTGCCGCGGGCATTTAGGTCGGAGACCACCTCCATCACCTTGGCGCACTCGCGGAAATCGAGGCCCGTCGTAGGCTCGTCGAGCACGACGATAGGCGGCTCGAGCACGATGATCGACGCGAGCGCCAAAAGCTGGCGCGTCCCGCGGTTCAAGAGGAAGGGCTCGGCATCGCCGTCGAACCCGAAGCGTTCGATCATCGCGTCGACCTTTGCCTCGGCTTCGGCGCCCGCACGACCTTGAGCGTCAAAACCGAACAGCAGCTCCTCGCGCACCGTCTTGCAGCAAATCTGCCGATCGGGGTTTTGGAACAGAAAGCCCACCTTCGAGGCGAGCTCACTCGTCTTCAGCTGCGAGGTCGGTACCCCGTCAATCAGGACCTCGCCCGACGTCGGCTTCAAAAGGCCGTTTATCAGACGCATCGTGGTGGATTTCCCCGCGCCGTTCGTTCCGACGAAGGCGACGAAATCCCCATCGCTCACCGTGAAGCTCACGTCCCGTAAAATGGCAAGCTCACCATCGTATGAGGCGCTCACCTGGTAAAACTCAATCATGCGCAAGCCTCCTTCCCAGAAAGCAGCCCCTCGCATGCGCAAACGGCGCCCTCGACGGTGCACACCGCCGGCCCGCACACCAGCCCGCAGGCACGCAGCCTGTTGACAAGGCTTGTCGAGCGCGGGCAATTCACGCCGATCTCGAGAAGCTCGTCGGAATGCTCGAGCACTTCGTGGGGAGTGCCGCAGAAGCGAATCTCTCCCTCGTCGACGATGATGAGCGTATCGGCGTACTCTGAGAGCAAGGCAATTTTCTGCTCGACCACGATAACTGTTGTCCCATGTTCAACCGAGTAGCGCTTGAGCAGGTCGAACACGGCAACCGACGACGCAGGGTCAAGCTCTGCCGTCGGCTCGTCGAGCACGAGCACGCGCGGCTTTAACGCGAGCACCGACGCGACCGCGACCTTCTGCTTCTGACCACCGGAAAGCTCAGCGATGCTCCGGTCGCGCAAGTCGGCGATGCCCATGGCGGCGAGCGCCTCGTCGACCCGTGCGGGGATCTCGGTTTTAGGCACGCCGAAGTTCTCCAAGCCGTAGAGCACCTCGTCTTCGACCACCGACGACACCATCTGCGAGTCGATGTCCTGGCAGACACTTCCGACCAGGCGGCTTATGTCCGTGAGCGACGCCTCGCACGTATCGACCCCGTCTACGCGGACGCTGCCGTAGAAATCGCCCGGGTAGCAGTGCGGGATGATGCCGTTGATCGCGTAGGTGAGCGTCGACTTCCCACTGCCCGCGGCGCCCGTGACGCCGACGAACGCGCCGTCGGGGATGGAGAGGTCGATTCCCTTGAGGATGGGGTCGACCCCCTCCCGATAACGAAACGATAACTGTGAAATCTCAATCATGGGATGTCCTTCGCGGTGATAGCCCTTTTAGCAGACTGAGCGATCTAGCGCTTCAAAACCGCGCGCAGAACCGGGGTGAGAATCGCGGCGAGCACCGCGTTCATCGTCGCAGTTCCAAGCACCATGACGGCGTACACCCCGAAGACGGCAAGCGGGTCGAGGTGTGCAACGGCGACGCCGACGATCATCGCGAAGGTATAACCCGAGAAAACGGTGGAGATGAAGGCGATGATAATCGGGAAGACGACGTTTTGGCAGGTCTTGTTGTCGCGCGCCACCTTGGCAAGCACGGTGACGAGAATGCCGCACACAAGCGCGCCGACCATCTCAGACGCAATGTTCACCAGCGGCGTCGCGTTCAACATGGGAATTTGGCTCACCACGCCGACGAGCAGGCCGATGACAACCGATTGGTAAATCTTCGGCCGCGTGAGAATGATAGCGAGGCAGTACATGGCGATCATGAAGTTTGGCTTCATACCGGCGAAATTGAGAAAACTCGAAACGGTGAGCTTCAACACGGCGCCCGCCGCGATGAGCACGGCAACCAAGATGAGGTCCCGAACGGACAGGCCGTCTTTCTTCTGGTCGGCGGCGATGGTGCGTTTCGCTGCTGCAATGTTCTCGGTCATGATTCCTCATTCCTTTCTTGGCGGTTTTCCGCCTGTCTTCGTCCGTCCCCGGACTTTTCGGTTTGCCGGCTTGGACGCGAATGAGGAATCGCCTGGGAATCATCTCAGGTGACAATCTGCCCGCAAAATAAAAAAATCTGTCCTTTGAGATAAAGGACAGATTCGGAATCTGCGGTGCCACCTTTATTGATTTCCCATAGGAAACCCTCTCACGAACATGCCAACACATGTTCTGCCCTTAACGCAGGCTCACGGTCCAGATACTCGGCTGCTTCCCTTGCGGGCTTGCAACCTTTCACCTTTCCCTCGGCGATCCATTTACCGCTCAGCATTTCTACGGGACTTCCAGCAACGCCCGCTCTCTGTAAGCGCTTTAACGGCTTGATCTTCGCCTCATCGGTTTCAACGTATTAAGTTGTGAGTCGCACTTTAGCAAAGCGCAGCGACATGTCAAGAATTATTTTTGAATATTTCGGAAATGGAGCGCCGCGCGGCATAACCCTGCGCGAATGCGTATAATCGTTTCCAGGTGCGGAAAATTGCGTGTCCGTCCGCACTTCAGTTACATAAGGAGCACTTTTACGCCATGACGGATCAATTTAGCCGAGACCACTATCGGGACAGTCGGCAGCCTGGGGAAAATTCATCGAGAAGGCGAATTGACGCAAACCCGAATCATCGCACCGCTGGGAACGACGCCCGGCACGCCTCTTCGAACAGGCGCCCCGCTGGCACCCGGCAGCAAACGAGTACCCATCAGCAGGGTGCCCCCAGACCGCGGAGCGCATCGCAGGCTGGGCGCGAACCCGCGCCGCATCGCACCCCCTCGCAGAATCATCGCCAGCAAATGCGGCAGGGTTCGCCTTCGCGCAATCATGCCAGCTCATCGGCAAATCGCCCCGCTGCCCAAGGGAACGTGCGACCCGCGTCGTACAATCGCTCTCGCGCGCAGGCGAACCGAAACAACCCGGCCAACGCCGCCGTCTACAACGACTACTCCCGCTACACCGAGCGCCGCTCGAAGCGCCCCGGTCCTGTTGCCATCGGCGTTATGGCGGTGCTCATCATCGCCATCGGCATTGGCGTGTTCTTCGTTTTAAACCCGCCTACCTTCGATATCACCGTCAACGGAGCGAAGCACACCGTTTCCAACGGTACGACTATCGACAAGCTCATCGACGACGGACTTGCCTCGCCGACGACGGGCAACCTGCTTGCCGTTGACGCGAGCGTCATCACCGAGGGCGGCGGCGACCGCTTCGCCGCGACCATCAACGGGAACGCCACCAACGACGGTTCGAAGAAGGTCAAAAAGGGCGATGCCATCGATATCCAAAACGGCGCTGATGTCACGGAGGACTACGATTCGTCTACCGAGGAAATCCCCTATGAGCGCGTCGAGGACAACAACTACTGGAACGGCTCACTGCATGTGTACATCGACGGCCAAAACGGCGTGCGCACGACGAAAACCGGCAAGGTTTCCGGCAAGACCGTGACCGAGGACACGACCCCCGCGGTGAACGAGGAGTACAAGATCTACACCGCGAACACCGGCGACGACAAGGTGATCGCACTGACCTTTGACGACGGCCCGTGGAAGGACACGACGGCTGAGATCCTCGACGTCCTGAAGGAGAATGACGCGCACGCGACGTTCTTCACCATTGGCAAGCAAATTGCCGACCACTCTGACGTGGTGAAACGTGCGCATGATGAGGGCCACGAAATCTGCACGCATACGTGGGACCACGCTGCCGGCAGCGGACAGGGTGTGAACTTGACGTACATGACCGCTGACGAGCAGATTCAAGAGGTTCAAAAGGGTTTTCAGGCAATTAAGGACGTCATCGGTGAAGACCCCGTCCGCATCATGCGCGCGCCCGGCGGCAACTTCAAGGGCGATATCGTTTGGACGCTACAGCCCTACATCGATGCCGAGATCGGATGGAACGTCGACACCGAAGACTGGCGGCGCCCGGGAGCGGACACCATCGCGAGCCGCATCATGAAAGCGAAGCCGGGAAGCGTCATCCTCATGCACGACGGCGGCGGCGACCGCTCGCAGACCGTCGAGGCACTGAAGAAAGCCCTTCCCCAGCTGAAGCAGGAGGGCTACCGCTTCGTCACGATAAGCGAGCTTCTGCAATACGACCCGCCCGCGGATTCGAGCGTGAGCAAGTAGCGAGCTGTGGGATAGCAAGCGGCATAGTCTCTGGCTCCCCGAACAACAGGCAACGCGCAAAAGGCGATTAGAGCGGCGCGATACCAAGGCGGCCATCTGGGAAAACTTCCAGATGGCCGCCTTTTTCATTTAAACCAGAGCCCGCAGGTGAAAGCATGCGAGAATGTTCGAGTGGATGCACGGGCTGGTGCGGGGAGCGCGCCTGGCAGGCCTGCTTCCGACAGCGTTGTCACTACTCGCTGGAGGCGTTGTGCAGCATCTCGCGCGCGTGGGCAAGCGAGGTTTCCGTCACATCACCCGAGAGCATGCGTGCAATTTCCGCTGCTCGTTCTTCTCCTGAAACGATCGAAAGCGAAGTCTCAGGCACGTCCCCTTGGGTCTTACGCACGACATAGTGAACATCGGCAGCAACGGCCACCTGAGCCAGATGCGTGACCACAATCACCTGATGTGTCTTTGCCAAATCGGCGAGAACGGAGGCGAGCGCCACCGCCGTAGCGCCGCCGACGCCTGCATCGACCTCATCGAAAAGAAGCGTATCGACGCTGTCCGCCTCGCCGAGCGCCACCTTGATGGCGAGCATCACACGGCTGACCTCGCCACCCGAAGCGATGCGCGCAAGCGGGCGAGCCTGCATGCCGCTTCCAGGGCGAAACATGAATTCAACCTGATGAGGACCCTCTTTCGTCCACTTATCGCGCGGTAGCTCGCTCACTTCGCACTCCAATGAGGCACTGCCCATCTCAAGACGAGCCATCACCTTCGATACAGCCTGGGCGAAGCGCGGCGCCATCTTGCGACGAGCGGTATCGAGCGCCGTCGCCGCTTGGGAGAGTTCCCGTTCGGCTGCCTCGAGGGCCCGAACCGCCGCCCGCTCCCGCTCCTCGGCATCATCGACGAGAGAGACCAGCTCCGCCGCTTCCTCGCGCGCGGCGATAACGTCGGAGAGCCGAGGGCCGAACGCGCGAAGGAGCCCTTGAAGCGCCGCCATGCGTTCCTGGGCTTCCTCGAGCGCATCGCAGTCGAACTCAACCGAATCGCGATACGACAGCGCCTCGCGGGAGACGTCCTCGAGCACGTAGCTCGACTCGCGCAACGAGCTCGCTAAATCCGCAAGCGTCTTGTCATACGCCGACGCACCTTCAAGCGCATTCGCCGCTGCATCGAGCGCATCGATGGCGCCCCCCTCGCCCGAAAGCGATTCGTAGGCGCAGTTCGTTGCAGAAACGAGCGATTCGGCGTTTTCCGCCTTCTCGAGACGCGCGGCGAGCTCCTCGTATTCCCCTTCGTCGGAAACGCCGACCGAGTCGATGCGCTGGAGCGTGAAGCGGGCCTCGTCAAGCCTCGCTGTCGACGCCTCGCCAGCAGCTTTTACGCGCGAAAGCTCGTCGGCGGCGCGCTTCGCCGCTTCGAATGCCGAAAGGTAGTTGGCGTGAGCCTCGCCAATGGAATCCTTCGCCCAAGCGTCGAGCAGAGAAAGATGCGTTGCGGGGCGCATGAGGGCCTGATGCTCATGTTGACTGCACAGATCGAGCGTCGGCGCGACAAGGCGGGCGATTTCCTTCGCACTTGCCATATGGCCGTTGACCGACGCACGGGAGCGGCCGTCAATGCTGACGCGACGGCAAACAACCGCCTCGCCATCTTCGAGCTCTACCCCCTCGGGGATGTCAGCAGCATTGTCGAAGAAGAGACGGCCTTCGACCGATAGGCGGTCAGACCCTTCGCGAACTGCGGCTTTGTCGGCACGCTCACCAACAAGGAGCTTGCATGCCGAAAGGAGCGCCGTCTTTCCCGCCCCCGTTTCGCCGGTGATCGCCGTGAGCCCGCGAGAGGGGGAAAAGGACGCGTCCCGAATGAGCGCCACGTTACTGACATGGATTTCATCGATCATCGCATCTCCCTTTCCCGAACTTGCCCCGTACCGCGCATCACGGCGACGAGGCAGCTTCCCGCACGCCGCGGCGCCTCGCACCTCGACGCCCGAGGTGGCTTTCCTCAAATCCCAACGCAGGACACTGCGGCCTAACGGCCGAGCCTCGTGTTTCTTGCCGCACAGTATACCTTATCTTTCGATATATTATTCGAACAAATGTTTCTATATTTCAAAGATGCCACAGGAGGCATATCGTAGTACACTTTCACTCACTGCCCGCGAATCCAAAGGAGCATCCATGCGCGCCCTTATCCAACGAGTCACCCATGCCCAAGTCGATGTCGACGGGAGAACCGTCGGATCTATCGGCACCGGGTTGCTCATCCTGCTCGGCGTCGGCACGAACGACACCGAAGCGCAGGTCGACAAGCTGTGGGGCAAAATCTCGAAGATGCGCATCTTCGAAGACAAGGCAGGCAAGACGAACCTTTCGCTCGCCGATGTGTCGGGCGAGGTGCTCGTCGTTTCCCAGTTCACTCTTTATGCCAGCTGCAAGAAGGGAAATCGCCCCTCCTTTACCGACGCAGGTTCACCCGCCGAAGCGAAACGCCTCTACGAGCTGTTCGTCTCTCAGGCGCGCAAGGACGTGCCTCGCGTCGAGACGGGAGAATTTGGCGCGATGATGGAGGTGTCGCTGATAAACGACGGACCCTTCACCATCTGGCTCGACACCGACGAGCTATAAGAAAGGGAATCCGTCGCCCGCCAACGCACGCCGAGTCCGCCCGTCGTTATCAGAACGCACACTGCCAACACGATATGGCGCTTGAGAGCCTGCGGTCATCCGCAACGCTTCGACAAGGCGCGCATCGCCCAACTGCCGCCCCTCGCAGCCCGCAGCGCGCCTAGCTCCTGCGGCTCGAACCATAGGCTGCGTTCTTGCGGTTGCCGAACGCGCTCCCCTTTCGGGCGCTTCGTTTCAGCTCCTTCAGCACGTCGTCTTCAGTTGAGCCTTCGAACTGGGCCTTCAGCTGCACCACCTGATCGCGCAAAGTCGCCGCCCGCTCGAAATCCATCTCGCGCGACGCCGCTGCCATATCGTCTTCCATGCTTGAGATGACGCGGAGCACCTCTTCCCTCGACAACGAGGCAAGCTCCTTGTTCACCTGCTCGGCCGTCGTGTTCGAGATTTCCGCGACCGAACCCATGATGTCGCTGACCTTCTTGCGGATAGTCTGCGGCGTGATACCGTGCTCCTCGTTGTAGGCCATCTGGATGGCACGGCGGCGCCTCGTCTCGGCAATAGCCTTGTCCATGGAGTCCGTCGTTTTGTCGGCATACATGATGACCTGGCCATTCGCGTTTCGGGCCGCGCGGCCGATCGTCTGGATGAGCGAACGGTAGTTGCGCAGGAAGCCTTCCTTATCGGCATCGAGGATGGCCACAAGCGACACCTCGGGCAAGTCGAGGCCCTCGCGCAAGAGATTGATGCCCACGAGCGTGTCGAACTCGCCGCGCCTGAGCGCACTGAGAATCTCGACGCGCTCGAGCGTAGCGATGTCGGAGTGCATGTAGCGCGCTTTCAGGCCGCGATCGAGGAGGTGGTCGGTCAGATCCTCCGCCATCTTCTTGGTGAGCGTGGTGATAAGCGTACGCTCGTCGCGCTCGGCCCGCTCCTTCGCCTCGTCGATGATGTCGTCGATCTGGCTCGCACTTGAACGCACGATGATTTCAGGGTCGAGCAAGCCGGTCGGGCGAATGATCTGCTCGACCGTCTGCTGGCTCACCTTCTCTTCATAGTCGCCGGGCGTCGCGGACACATAAACGAACTGCGGGACGCGGTCCTCGAACTCGTCGAAACGCAGCGGTCGGTTATCCAGGCAGCTCGGCAGGCGAAAACCGTGTTCGGCAAGCGTAATCTTGCGCGAGCGGTCGCCTTCGTGCATTCCGCGAATCTGCGGCACCGTAACGTGACTCTCGTCGATGATGCACAGGAAGTCTTTCGGGAAGTAGTCGATGAGCGTATACGGGGGCTCGCCCGGAGCACGCCCGTCAAGATGGCGCGAGTAGTTCTCGATTCCCGAGCAGAAGCCCATCGTCTCAATCATTTCCAAATCGTAATTCGTGCGCATCTCCAAGCGCTGCGCTTCGAGCAGCTTGCCTTCCTCCTTGAACTGCTGCAATCGCTCGCGCAGCTCATCTTGGATGGTGCCGATCGCCCGATCAAGTTTCGGACGTGCGGTAACATAGTGGGAAGCAGGCCAAATGGGAAGCGCCTCGTATTCGTTGAGAACCTCGCCCGTGACGTTGTCGATCTCAGCGATCGTCTCAACCTCGTCACCCCAGAACTCCACGCGGATGGGGTTGTCGGCATAGGGCGGGAACACGTCGAGCGAGTCGCCGCGAACGCGGAAGGTGCCGCGTTTGAGCTCGTAATCGTTGCGATCGTATTGGATGTCGATCAGCTCGTGGATGACGTCATCGCGCTCGGCCGGCTTCTCCTTGTCGAGGAAGACGGCCAACCCCGCGTAATCCATCGGGCTGCCGATGCCGTAGATGCAGCTCACCGAGGCGACCACAATGCAATCGCGACGCGAGAGCAGAGCCGACGTAGCCGCATGGCGCAGCTTTTCGACCTCCTCGTTGATTGAGGCGTCCTTCTCGATGAAGGTGTCGGAAGAAGGGACGTAGGCCTCGGGTTGGTAGTAGTCGTAGTAGGAAACGAAGTACACCACCGAGTTGTTCGGGAAGAACTCCTTGAGCTCGCTTGCAAGCTGCGCGGCAAGCGTCTTATTGGGAGCTAAAACAAGCGTGGGCTTTTGAACCGCTTCGATGGTTTTCGCCATGGTGAACGTCTTGCCCGACCCCGTGACGCCTAGAAGCGTTTGATAGCGCATGCCCTCCTCGATGCCGTGGGCAAGCTCTGCGATTGCTTTGGGCTGGTCGCCCGCTGGCTCGTACGGCGAGACGACCTGGAACGGCGTGTTGGACAAGCGAACCTCCGGCAGCTTGCCTTCCATTTCCAGGCCTTCGATATTTTGAAGATGCGTTGACATCAGAGCACCACGTCCTTCGCCGAGTGGAGGAAACTCCCGACCCTCTGCACCCGGCGCCAAATAAAAACTAGCCTTCCCCTGTTTCGGGAAGGCTAGTCTATCACAGAATCATTGTTAGAACAAGTGTTCGAATTTAAATAGTCTTCTCGTACTCTTTCCACCAGTTCAGCATCTTGTCGCGCAGCACCTCGGGCGTGCTATCGTTGCTGAAGACGACGTCTGCAGCCTCGATGCGGTCGGCATCCGTGATTTGACGGGCAATGCGGCGACGCACGTCAACCTCAGAGAATCCCGAGGCCACCGCTCGCTCAACGCGCAGCTCGAGCGGCGCGATGATGGCGATCACCACATCGGCGCAATAGGCAAGCGAGCCCTGGCGGTTCTTGAACACCGATTGCTCGACCACGACGGCCTTGTTCCCCTGGCGCTCGAACTCATCGATGCGGTCGGAGAACAACTCCTCGATGCGAGGAAGCGTGATGCGGTTAAGCTTGCGCGTTTCCGCCGGCGATGCGAACGCCTTCGCCGCGAGCTTCTTGCGGTCGATTGCCCCGTCTTCGCCGAAAACATCGTCCCCGAAGGTTTCGCGGATCTCATCCTTCACCGTGTCCCAGGCGAGCACCTCATGCCCGACATGATCTAAATCGACATAAGGAAGCCCCTGCTCAACGAGGGCTTTTCTGGCTGTAGACTTGCCAGCGCCCATACCACCGATGATGAACAGCTTTTTCATGACCTGCCTCCTCGAACGTTTGGCACCTTCTGCGTACCATAATACACGTATTAGTGCCTCATGGGGCGAAGGCGAAACGACGCAATAGGCAAGATAGCCACCGAAATTACCCGCCCCCTTATTAAAAAAGGAACCCGCCAGATGACGGGTTCCTTCATATTCGCGCTATGCGAGTTGGAGCTATTCAGCGTCCTGCTCCTCGGCGGGCTTTTCAGCCTTCTTCTCGCGCTTCTTGGCCGGCTTCTCCTCGACCTGGACGGACTCGTCCACTTCAATCTCGTAGCCGAGCTCTTCAGCGGCAGCCTTCATGGACAGGGAGATGCGACGACGCTCGGGGCTGATCTCCATGACCTTCACCTTGACGTCCTGGCCAGGCTTGACGACCTGCGCCGGGGTGTCGATGTGGCGCATAGCCATCTCGGAGATGTGCACCAGACCCTCGATGCCGTTGCCGAGCTCGATGAACGCGCCGAACGGAACGATCTTGGTGACCTTGCCGTCGACGATGGAGCCAACCGGGTACTCCTCGACGAGCTTGACCCAGGGATCCTCCGTGGTCTGCTTGAGGCCGAGGGAGATGCGCTCGCGCTGCAGATCGACGTCGAGAACCTCGACCTCGACCTCGTCGCCAACCTTGACGACCTCGGACGGATGGTTGACATGGTTCCAAGAGAGCTCGGAGATGTGAACCAGACCGTCGATACCGCCGAGATCGACGAAGGCGCCGAAGTCGACGATGGAGGAAACGGTGCCCTTGAGACGCATGCCCTTGGAAAGCTTGGACAGAATCTCGGCGCGCTCGTTCTTGCGGCCTTCCTCAAGCAGCACGCGGCGGGAAAGCACGACGTTGTTGCGGTTGCGATCCATCTCGATGACGCGGGCTTCGATCTCGGTGCCCAGGTACATGTCGAGATCCTTCACGCGGCGAAGGTCCACGAGGGATGCGGGCAAAAAGCCGCGAAGGCCGATGTCGAGGATGAGGCCGCCCTTGACGACTTCGATGACCTCGCCAGTGACCGTCTCGCCGGCCTTGAACTTCTCTTCGACGCTGATCCAGGCGCGCTCGTACTCGGCACGCTTCTTGGAGAGGATCAGGCGACCGTCCTTGTCTTCCTTCTGGAGAACGAGAGCCTCGATCTTGTCGCCAAGGCTGACGATCTCGGACGGATCGGCATCCTTGCGGATGGAGAGCTCGCGAACGGGGATAACGCCCTCGCTCTTAAATCCGATGTCGACGAGCACCTCGTCGTGCTCAATCTTCACCACGGTGCCGTCGACGAGATCGCCCTCGTCGAAGTCGGTCAGCGTGCCATCGATCATCTTGTTCATTTCCTCATCGGAGATGTCGGTGAAGTCGATGACGGAAGTGTTCTTAATTTCGGTCAAAACGGACCCCTTTCGAACCTTCAAATTCCGGGGACCCTTCGCCATGATTGATTGCTTACGTGTAAACCATGTTCGTACGTAGTGGGAACCGACCCGCCCGAAGGCTGCCGGCCGCGCAAAAAACATGTCTCGGGGGCCAACATTACTTACCGCCTATGGGTTTTTCCATAAGCTTGGCTAGTATACCACGCTCCGACACGCCTCAACGAAACGAAATCTCAAGGCTCGCGAATGCACAAAAAGAGCCGACAACCGCACACTTAGTGCAGCTGCCGGCTCTCATGCCTTGGCGTCGAAACCGACTCGTTCTCAAGCCCAATCGCTACGGCGGGCAGCGCAAAAGCTTGAGCCCCGAGGCCTTTTTCTTACGCCTCCTTCTTGCGAAGGCGCGGGAAGGTGAATGCGATGACCGCCGCTACGAGCATCGTCACGCCGACGATGCCGAAGGAATTGCCCACAACGCCCGTTGCGTCGATGAGCATACCGGCAAGCCACGGACCGAGGTAGCGGCCGACGACGTTTACCGTGCCGATGAAGCCCGTGCCTGTGGCGCGGATGTCGTCGGTGTAGTACTCGCCTGCCGTGGTCATGATGACCGTGATGACGCTCGTCGTCGCAGAGATGATCGCGACAAAGATCCAGCAGACCATAAGCGAGGGCGAAGGCGTGTTCGTCAGGTAGAAGAAGTAGGCCAGACCGAAGATGCCGGAGAGCGCGACCACCGCAGCGATGACGTTTTTGCGCTCGACATGGTCGGAGAGCGTGCCCAGGATAAGCTCGCAGATGATGGTCAGGATGCCGCCCCAGGTAATGGCAAGCGACGCGGATGCCAGATCAAAGCCTGCAGACTGGATGGATGCCACGTAGTACTGGGTCGCTGCCATGTAGCCAACCTGGTAAACGATGTAGAAGATGCCGAAGTGCCAGGAAATCGGCATCTTGAGCACGCGCTTGAGCGCCTCGCCTGCGCCAACCTTGCCCGACTTCTGATCCTCGAGCTTCGGCGCGGGAGCAGCCTGCGTGCCTGCAGGGGCGCCGTAGGGCGCAAGGCCCTTCTCCTCGGGTCCTTCGCGGAAGAATGCCGCCACGAAGACCGTGATCACGGCGAACACGATGCCGAAGATCACGTAGGTCCACTGCCAGCCCATCGCGCCGATGATGAGCGGAGCAATGATACCCAAGATAATCGCCGAGAAGTTCGCGCCCGGCGTGATGAGGCTCATACCGAAGCCGCGACGATGCGGGGCGAACCAGCGAGAGACGATTTTCGGCAGGATGGCCATGAGCAAGCCGGCCGTGCCGACGCCCGCGATAGCCCAGGTGCCAATCGCAACCGGCAGCCCGTACTGGGCGAAGAAGCCGAACAGCAGCGCGCCGATCGAGGCGAGCCCGCAAGCGATGGTCATCGCCCAACGGGTGCCGATCTTGTCGCCGAGCATGCCCCACACGATCGACAAGCCCGCGTAGAAGATCATGAACACCGAGGTGATGAGACCGACATCAGCGTAGCTCACACCGAGCGTCTGACGAATCGGTTCGAGCGCGACCGCGGGAAGTCGCTGACAGCTCAAGACGATAGCCTGCGTTAAAAAGCCTCCGAGGCAAATAATGAATGCATAATGGAGGCCGTTCCCCTTTTTCGACGGGGCGGTATCTTCAATGGTTTGAAGCATTGCCGCTTCCTTTCTGAAATGATAGTCGAATCGGATCGTTGCGATCGACCGGCGAAAGCGTCCCCTTATGACGCGCTACCGCCGAGCGAGCGCAGTTTCGTGAAAACAAGTCCCCTTTTCGCCCTCCTCCTTTCCTTTTTCATCTCGAGATACGACGCCTTCTTCTCCGTCGCCTCTTCGTTGAATCTCGCATGCGCCTCGCCTCCGACCTCGGCTTCGAGCTCGGCCGCCCGGGCAAGCTTCTCCTCGTCCTCAATGAGGGAAACCGCCTTCTTCTTGCGGTCGGCGGGCACGTATATGTCAACCCCGTAGTTCTTGTCCTTGCTCATGGGGATTGCCATCGCTGCAATGGGGTGGTTCATCTTCGTCGTTCCGCGGTCGATGCCGTAAAGTGGGATTCCCGCTTCGCGAAACAGGTATGCCATCCCGTCGTACTGCCAGGTCATCTTGATGTTTACGAGAAATGCCCACGTGGTTTTCTCGAACTCGGCAAGGTCGACCATGGTGGTGAAGCCTTGTCTTTTCTGAGGCATAGAACCTCCTTCACGCCATTGCGCGTCAAATGAAAATGATGGGTTTTCGCTGTTTGGGGAGTGCGCGGTCCGTCTAAGCGAGAGAAACGGACCGCGCATGTGAGGGATGGATAGTTTCCTTACGATGCCTTACGGCATAAAGCAGCACACCTTGTGCTCGCCAAGGTCGGCCAAGCGCTTCGAGACGTCCTCAACGGGAACGATCTCGATGCATTTCGCCAGGCAGTGCAACTCACACAGCGGCACCTTGCCCGCCTCTCGGCGCTCGGCGCACAGATCGCACGCCCGGGACGGCACGGGGACATAATCCCATTCCCACTTACTGCCAATCTTGTTCGGGCCAATCTGCTCGACCTTCATGCCCCACTCCTCAGCGCCAAGGCCTTTTTCCTTCGCGCAGGAAACAACGCAGGACTCGCATCCGGTGCAGTACTTGTAATCGATGATCATCGCATGTTGCATGTCGCACACCCCCTAATCCTTCATGCTGTCGACGCGCGTGATGGAACAGATGCCGTTCTTGTACGGCGCGCCATATCCGGTGACGCCGACGCTCTCATGTGGGATGAGATTATTGGCGTTCGCATCGAACACGCCGAAGAGATTGGGCGCTTCCCCGTCTTGCTCAGGGAACCACCAGGCATGCTCCAAGTGAATGGTCTTCTCGTTAACCTCGTAGGTGAGGTGCGCCTTCTGCGTGCACTTGCCGAACATGGTGTCGACACGCACCCAGTCGCCCTCGCGGATACCGTACTTCTCGGCCGTGGCAGGATTGATGGTCACCAGCGGGTCGGGATGCAGCGCGCGCAGCGAGGGAACCTGACGGTGCTCGGAGTGGAAGGCGCTGATGTGGCGGCCGCCCGTGGTGTAGACGAGCGGATATTTCTCCACGACCTCAGGCGGCTGGGACACGGGGCTGTAGTCAGGCTCCTCAAAATAGGGAACCGGCTTCTCGTCATAGGCCTCGAGCACGTAAGAGTACAGCTCCACGCGGCCGGTGACCGTCTGGAAACCGGGCTGCCCGTCGTCGCGCAAATCGCCCGTCTCGTACTTGCGGTACTTGTAGTCGGCTTGGATGACGGACTTCTCGCGCAGTTCCTCGATGCCGTAGCCGTAGTTCTCCTTCAGCTTGGTGTCGAAGAAGTCGTCGATCGTGGTGAAGTCCCCCCAGATCTCGGGGCGCATGCGCTTGCCCATGTCGACCAAGATCTCGAGGTCGCTTTTCGTGTTGGGGTTCTCCACCGCGGTGTTCATAGCGCCCACGAAGTGCTGGTTGCGCCCGTAGTTCGGCGTGACCAGGCCATCGTGCTCGGCGAAGGTCGAAAGCGGCAATACCAAATCGCACAGGCCCATGATGGTCGGGGTCATGAAGATATCCTGAGCCACGATGAAATCGAGGTCCTTCATCGCCGCGTACCAACGCTGCGGCTGGTCGGCCATGCAGGCGAGCGGGTTCGAACCGATAAGCCAGCACATGCGCAGCGGGTAATACTCGGGATAATCCTTGTACATGCCCTCGAGCCAGTTCAGAAGCGTGTCGCCCTGAACGCCGCCCATGGCAGCGCCCGTGTTGAACATGCGGTACTTGCCCGTGGGGTCAACGATATGCTTCTCCGCCATGCCCTCGGTGAGCGTGTCGGACATGTCGTAGCGCCACTGTCCGATGAAGCTCGTAGGCTTCGTGATGGTGATGCCGCCGGGCACGTCGATGTAGCCGCAAATGGCGCAAATCGCCATGAAGCACTGTGCCGCCTGCGTGGACTGCTTGGACTGGTCAAGCGCAACGCCCCAGGTCGCGGTAGAAGGCGCATTCGTCGCGAAGGCGCGTGCGGCTCCCACGAGCTGCTCAGGGTCGACCCAGGAAACCTCCTCGACCTTCTCGGGCGTCCATGGCTTCACCGCCTCGGAGAGCTCCTCAAAGCCGTAGCACCATTTCTCGACGAAGTCATGATCGTAGAGGTCCTCGGAGATGATGACGTTCAAAAAGCCCATGCCGACGGCGGCATCGGTGCCGGGGCGCAGCTGCAGATGATACTCCGAGTGCGAACCGAGCCAGGTCAAGCGCGGGTCCACGGTGATGATCTTCGCGCCGCGCTTCATGATGTCGATGATGCTGTGGCCGAAGAACCCATCAGGGCTCGAGTAGAGCGGGTCCTTGCCCCACACCATGATGTATTTCGGGCAAACCCAGCGCGGGTCGTCGTAGCGATCGGGGAAGAACTGCGCAGAGTCGATTTCCGGCACGCCGGCGCCCAGGAGGTAGTTCACGATGGTCGCACGCGGGCCGTAGCAAGCCTCGCCCGAGAACGGGTAGGTCGACGCGCCATTCGGCGTGTTCATGATAGCCGGTCCGTACACCGGGGCATAAAGCGTCGACTCGCGACCCGTGCCCGTCAGCGTGAAGATGCACTCGGCGCCGTAGTTTTCCTGAAAACCGCGGATCTTCTCCTCGAGCAAATCGTAGGCCTCGTCCCAAGAAATCTTCTCCCATGCATCCTTGCCGCGATCCTCACGGGCACGCTTCATGGGGCTCAGCAGACGGTCCTTGTGATAGACGACCTCGTCGAGCGCGATGCATCTCGGGCACAGACGGCCCTGCGTGATCGGATGGCTCGGGTCGCCCTCCACCTTCACAATCTTTCCGTCCTTCACGTGGATGAACATGCCGCATCCAACCGGATGATCTCCTGGAGGCGACCATGCACAGGTGCGGACTTTCAATACCCCGTCTTCTTCGGTGATGAATGGCTTGCACGAAGCGCAAGTTTCTCCCATTTCACTCCCCCTCCTTCGTCGGTTTCGCGAAGGCCTCGCCAGACCTTCGCGTCATTTCGAACGACCTGGACTCTACGCTTCAGGAGCTGGGGGGAGAAAGACCCGTCGCGGGGTGTTTCGGACACCCCCCACGCCACGAGAGACAAACCCCCCGCAATGGGGGGTCTAACTACCCCTTACAGGTCTCACCTGGGAAAACGAAGTGGTGTATGCTACGCGTCGGGAAAGGAGAGAGGCTATGTCGTGCTACACCTGCACGCACTGCAACAAGTGCGGAATGTTCTCTATCAAGGTTGCCGTAGTATGCAAAAGCTGCGGAGCGGAAGTGCCCGCGGGGGCAGGCGCATGTCCTGCATGCGGGGGCACCTCCCTTGCGCAGAAGGTCATCAAGCCCGCCGCGACTACATCCGCAGATAAAGCTCCTCGACCGCGTCGATGAGCTCCTGACGCGAATGGATGCCAAGCTTCGCGTACACGTTTTTCACGTAGCCTTTCGCCGTGTTCTGCGCGATGACCAACTCGTCGGCAACGTACCCGATCGTTCTGCCGCGCGCGAGCAAAGCGAGCACCTCCGTCTCGCGCGCCGTCAACTTCGCCTCCGAAGCGAGCGTCATGCATGCGCGATCGAAAAGCGCACCGGGCGCCTCCTCGAAAGCATGGGCCTCTTCAGTCTTTGCCGTAAACTCGTTGGGGGTCTGCCCTTCGGCCGCACGCTGACTTAAGCGTTCGACCGCCTGCCGCTCCTGCTTCGCAAGCATCACGTCGAATGCCCGCTCGATAGTGCCCGTGGAAAGCGCCAGAGTGAACACGAGCACAAGGAGCATGCTCATAACGGCAAGGTAGGCCACGTAGTAAACGGAATCGCCCGAGAAAAGCCCCTGGTTCAGCATCACCACCACGACGCCGACCGTCGTACCGAGAGCCGACGCACCGCGCCCGAAGCCGAACACGCGCGCAGGAGTAAGCGTCGTTCGCCCTGCAAGGTCGATAAGCAAGCACCACACCACGATCACGAAGATGTTGTACAGCACGCCCGTGATCGCGCTCTGCACGATGTCGGGGGAGCCTAAAATCGGCGTGCCAAGCATCGCGAATGCCATGAGCAAACCGATCGGCAGATAGAGCGAGCTCACGTTGAAGTTGCGCGTGCGAAGCAGCAGGCACAGCCCCAAGATGAAGCCCGCGATGCAGACAAGCGAGACGATGCACTCGACAGGCGTCGAGGCGCCGGAGACAACGATCATACCGATACCCTTCGACACGCCCGCTGCCAGCGCGAACGCGCACACGGCAAGAACAAGTCGCACGAAAAACCCTTGCGGCAGCTTATCGATGCTGATCGCCTCTTCGAGCGGATCGGTCTCGCTCACCTCGTCGGGCACGCAAAACGAGCAGAACACCGAGGCGAACGGCAAAAGCGACACGAGGACAACCGAAATATCTCCCGGAGCTCCTTTCACCGCGAAATAAATGAGGAAGGAAAGGAGCGCTGCGCTGCTGATGGTGACGCACGCCTCCGTGCCGCTCAGACGGCTTGTCACCAAGCCAACGCGCAGACAAACGAATGCCGTCCCAAGGCCCGTTCCCACCATGGCGATGTCGCAAGCGAGACTCCCAACATCATGACTTGCCGCGACGACGAACGTGGACGCGGAAGCGATGATGGCCATGACGACCGTCAACGGGCCGTGCGCAATGCGCTCGTTGAAAAACGAATCGAGCGCACCCGCCAAAAACAAACATGTGGTAAGGGGGATGCCAGAGAGCATATAGTTGCGCAAGAAGCGTGCCACAGCGTCGTCCCCCCCCCCCCGAAAACGAGACCAGGTCGACCCCCGTCACGGAAAGTAAAATCCATGCCCCGTAAAAGCTATAGCTTAAGTATCGAAGCTGCGGAAGCCTATTGCCGATACTTGACAAGGCCCAGCTGATTCCCTCTGTTCTATTCTCCACGCACGTCCCCTGTTTTCCATCCCAAACGCGCGAACCCCTTTCGCGCGTTGTCCATTATGCAGCTTGGGACGTCGTTTCGCTAGGGAGGAAGCGCGACACCACCCCCAGGTTCCGAGGAAAACCAGTGACGAAACCCCTTGTGAGGGCTGCAGCCTAATCAATCAGCGCTTCCCTAGTTTTCCATCAAATATTCCCTCAACAGCGGCATCTCGAACTCGACAAAGCCCCTGCGAGGCGCCGAAATGAGCCCCTGCTCGACTAACCGCGTCCGGTACACCCGTGCATAATTGGGCGTTTTACCCATACGCTCGGCAATATCGTTCATCAAGCTCGGATGCCCTTTGTCGGGAAGCATCGCCTCTAGAAATGCGATATCACCATCGGAGAGGTCCTGCAACGTCTTTTTTATGATGCCGTTTACGAAATCGCGACGCGCGAGCTCCGCTCCGCGCTCCACATGAGTGACCTCGATAACCGACGAATCCTCCGCTTCGATCCACGTACGGAATCCGACAAGTTGCATCATATAGGCAAACCCGCCCGTCGCTTCCGCAGCAAGCGAAAGGGCGTCATCGCCAATCGATTTCCCCGCCTCCTCGATTGTTTCGCGGAATGCATCGGTGATATCCGCGTCTTCAATGCGACCAAGCTGATGCTGCGCCGCACGCCTCAGAAAAGAAACGGACTTGTCCGACAGAAGCGCCGAAACATTGACGGGCAGACCCGCCATGAAAAGCGCCACTTTGCGATCTTCGCGTACGAAATGCTGGAATGTCGCCGAAAAGTCGATGAGCTCCTCGAGATTGGGGTCGATCTCATCGATAGTGATGAGAAGGCCGATGGAGTACTCTGCAAGCACATCGAGAATGCGGCTCATGCGCGTACGCCAATTGCCCGAATCAGAGTTACGGTATTCCCACGATGCACTGAATAGCGATGAGATAGACACCGAGGTCAGTCGCTTAAACGAAGGTCTTTCAATGAACTCGTTCGCCGCATCCATCGTTCTTTCGAGAATATCTTCGAGCATGCCGGGGCGCGCCGTGACATTAGCCGAAATCCACCCGCTCGCCTCCGCCTTGCGCGCAAGGTGCGACATAAGAACCGTCTTTCCCACACCGCGGGGACCTGAGAACAAGCTACACAGATTGGGATCATTGGGATTAAGGGAGAAGGCCTGCTCGAATTCGCCAATCAGGATTTTGCGCCCCGCAAGAATGGGCGGCACTTTTCCGAAACTCGGGGTAAATGGATTTATTGAAGACTCCATACGACTCCTGTCTCGTTTTTTCTTTTTGCTAATTTTTTTTCTTTTTGCCAATCTGCATTATAGCAGATGGGAGGCTTATAACTCACCCAAGCTGAAACCTAAGCGAAAGCCATTATCTGTACAATACCGAATGAAATGCCTGCATTTTACCGAACGGAAAGCCTGCAAACCGACTATAGCTCACCTGCTTTTTCGGCATAGAGCTTGAAAAGGTGGGCAACAATCTTCTCCTCGTCGCCGTTGAAGTCTACGTCGTAGGCGGCTTCAACTGCAGCGTCGAGTTCCTTGTGCGCAGAGAGCAGGTCAGTTGGCATTTTGTCGGGGTCGTACAGGTCGGCGAGCGTAGCACTAGGGTGTGCTTCGCGGGCATTCAGGACGCCTTGGGCGCAGGACTCGATAGCTGCGCGCTGTTCGGGCGTAGGATCCGGCCAGATGAAGTTGTTGTAGACGATATCACCTGAATAGCGATAGTCGCTCTTGAGCCGACCGGCCACCGTTCTCATCCAAGCGTTACGGAATTGCGAGTGGAGGACGCCGAAGTGATATAGGGTGGCATCGGGAATCAGGAACACCAGGTCGCTGCAGAAGGTTTCGGGACCGATGAACCCGAGCGGGATGTAGCGCCGCCGCTCCGAGGAAACTTTGGGAACGAGGACGGAACTGCCCTTCACTATTATTTCTGTGCCAAAGTGCTGAGGCGATTCGGCGGCTTTCAAGGTCTGCCTTCTTTTACTTGATAGCCGTAGTCGCGTACGGCATTAGCCCTCTCCTGGCAGCACGGCATCGCAGCCATGTCCGATACGGAAGCATTTCCGAGCCATAGACACCATCGAGTTTCGCCATGGAGAAACTCGCGCGAACCGAGCCAAGGGTGAAAGAAACGTGCGGCAGTAGGTTCGGACGCCAAGAAGCCTTCCTTCTCCAATTCAGTGAATAGGTAGTTGCCGCCATCAATTGGCTGTGAACCGATTCCGATTTTAGGCACGTCGCATAGCGGCTTGCTGCGGTTCCATACGAAAACGCTCGGCGCATCCGCCAGGTAAGCATTAATGCTTCGCGAATGTTGCTGTTGGATTTTAGCGACAGGAAGTCGAACTCCCGCAAAAGGATCTCCTGCGTGGCCTCCATCATCTGCTCCTCGGCGATCCACAGCGCCGTTTTCGCCACGCTCACCGCGAAGTCGTTAATCTCAATGCCGTAGAACTGGTTGATGGAAACTTCGATGGGCTCAGCGTCCCCGTCGAGGCCAAAGCCCATCTGGTCGCCCTGCAAGTCCTCTATCGCGCGGTTCTCCAGCTTGCGCAGCGACAGATAGCTTAGTGTTCATGCGCAACCGCTTCCGCTCCAGTTTTTCACTGGCACAATTCTACCCCTCTGTACATTTCGAGAGGCAGAGTTGCACGAGATTGCGCGAATCGGCAATTTACGCCCCATCCACGCAATCGGGGCAAAGGCCGTTGAAGATAATGTCGAAGCCCTCAATCAGGAAACCATGGGTGTCGCGTACGCTCGAAAGCAGGTCCTCGCTGGGCATCTCGACGTCGTAGACGACACCGCATTCCCGGCATATCGCGTGGTAGTGGCAATCGCAGCGGAAGTCATAGCGGTCGGCGCCGCCCGCCACAGGAATATGAAGCACCTCGCCCTGCTCGGTCAGCACGTTGAGGTTGCGGTACACCGTCGCCCGCGAGATGCTCGGGTGCTTCTCGCGCACCGCGTCGTACACGTCTGCTGAAGTGGGATGGTTGTGAAGCGAGCGAACCGCCTCGAGCACGAGCGCTCGCTGTCGTGTGTTCCTTGTCGCCGCGCAACTTGCAGCACCCGCTTTCGCCGTAACCTTCGATATGTTCGCCATTTCGCCTCTTTTCAAGCTTGCTAATCGTAATCTTAATAGGAGTGTATATCATTAACAGAGACTTTATGCAAGCATGATGAAGGCTCCGACGGAAAATCCATCGGAGCCTTCTGAATTGGAGAACTCAAGCTGTCGTGCGAACGCTTGCCGAGCCTATACCGCCGACTCTCCGCGCTCATCGGTGCGGATGCGGATGACCTCGTCAATCGGAGAGACGAAAATCTTGCCGTCGCCCACGTTACCCGTGCGCGCCGTCTCGGTGATGACCTTCACCAACCCGTCAACCTCGCCATCGGCAACCACGAGTTCGAACTTCACCTTGGGCACCATGTTCAGCAGAACCTCGGTGCCGCGGTAGTATTCCTTCCAGCCATGCTGACTGCCGCAGCCGTTGACCTGGGAAATTGTCATGCCGCCAACCTTTGCCGCAAAGAGAGCCTCCTTGAGCGGTTCGAGCTTCTCGGGGCGGACAATCGCAGTGATCCTCTTCATAGGTTTCAACTCCTTCCTTAAAACTCGCCTAGTCAAGACCGATATAGGCAGGGTACGCGGACTCGCCGTGTGCCGCAACGTCGAGGCCTTGCGCCTCTTCTTCCTCGCTGACGCGCAGGCTGCCCTTAAAGCACGCCTTCACGATGAGGCCGATGACCACGTCGAGCACGCCAACGAACACGATTGTGATCAGGATGCCCAGGATCTGGCTGCCCAGAAGCGAGGCATCGCCAGTGTAGATGAGGCCGCCGAAATCGGTCCAGGAGAGCTCGGGCACGCAGAAGATGCCGGTGCAGATGCCGCCGACGATGCCGCCGACTGCGTGGCAACCGAATGCATCAAGCGCGTCGTCGTAACCGATCTTGGCCTTGCAGAAGGAAATCGCGAAGTAGCAGATGGGGGAAACGATGAGGCCCATGACGAGCGCAGCCCAAGGCTCCACGAAGCCAGCAGCAGGGGTGATGACGACGAGGCCCGCAACAAGACCGGTGGCAGCACCGACGAGGGTGGGCTTGCCAACCTTCACGCGCTCGACAATTACCCACGAGATGAGGGCGGAGCCGGAAGCGACGACCGTGTTCACCAAGGCGAGCGCCGCAACACCATCAGCCGCGAACTCCGAGCCCGCATTGAAGCCAAACCAGCCAAACCACAGAAGCGTAGCGCCCAGGGCAACGAACGGAACGTTGTGCGGACGGTAGCTCATCATGCCGAAGCCCTTGCGCTTGCCCAAAAGCAGGCAGAGGACAAGGCCGGTCAAGCCAGAGGAGATGTGGACAACATCGCCGCCTGCGAAGTCGAGCGCGCCGATGGTGTCGCCGATGAGGGAGCCGTCACCGCCCCAAACCATGTGCGCCAGCGGCGGATACACCACGATGGTCCAAATGGCAACGAACGCGCAAATCGCACCATACTTCATACGGCCCGCAAGAGAACCGGTGATAATCGCCGTGGTGATCATGCAGAATGCCAGCTGGAAGACGACATCCGCCATCGCGGGGTAGCAGTCGTGACTCAGCGCTTCGGGTGCCTCACCAGTGATGTTGGCGACCAGGCCCGCAAGACCGATCTGGTCGAAGCCTCCGAAGAACGGAATCGAGCCGTCTCCGCCGTAAGCGAAAGACCAACCGAAAATCGTCCACGTGATTGCAACGATGCCCAAGACGCCGAACACCATGACCATAGTGTTGACAACGTTCTTGCGGCGTGACAGACCTCCGTAGAAGAACGCAAGGCCAGGTGTCATAAGCAGGACCAGCATCGCGCAAACGAGCATGAATCCTGTATTACCCGAGTCAAACATTGCATTTACCTCCTCTGTTTCTAGACGTGCATCTGTATGACAGAGAAGATAATCGCACCTCAAAACGCGCTCAAACGGCGCGAAGCCCAGTGTTAACGTTCATTCAAACGCACCGTAACAAACGGGAAGCGCGAGCGAAACAGAGAAGAAATAACCCCAGGTCACCTGACCTAGGGTTATTGTTTCAAGCAGATTTCAGAGCCCCGCTCGCCGATGGGAGCGGGTTTTGCGAGCAGCATGGGGCTTCCTTAGATTCCGGATTCTCCGCCCTCAGGAACCGACGACATATCAGGGCTGAAAATCCCTTTTCAACCTACACACCCTTCCCAAAGCGTTGGCCTCATGGCGAGATGCAGCACCCGGGTAAGCCATTGATGCGGCGCGAATGCCCTCCTCGAGATTACGAAGCGCACAGTCGATGACCGTCTCAGCGCCCGCCGCGTCCAATCCCCAGGAAGCGGCCTCGGCGATGATGTCGGCCCGCGTCAGCTTCTCAGGGTTTATCACCCCGTTGACGCGCATGGAAAGAATCCCTGTACGGGGCTCAACCTCGGCAATGGGCACCACATCGTAGAGCGGCGCAAGCTCAGGAACCATCTGTTCGCGATAGAGAAACGATGTGTTCTTGGCGTGCGCATCCCAATTGCCAAGCGCCAGATTCGCAACGAGCTGGCGCAACAGCTCTTCCTTCTCGCCCTCGGGGTCGGAGGAATATTTCTGCAGCAAGTCGGCAATTGCGACGTACGTGGGGTCATCGCCCTTGGGTGCGCTTGCGGTGGCGTACTTGCCGTGCGGATCGATTCCGAGCGCTTGGCAAGCATCCTCTTGATGAAGCCTAGCTACGCACTTGGAGACGTCGTCGACAACCCTATCGTAGCGTTCGACCACAAGCGTGCCCGGCGCATCGTCCAAGTCGAGCAGAGCCACCCTAGACGCACGCGCCGCGTGCCCAGCTGCCGTCATAGCCCAGGCCTCCGACTCAGCCAAACCGGGATAATGCTCGCTTTCGGGTTTGAGAATATGTGTGCTAGAGCTGTCGCCCATCGGTAGCAGGACGTCGTCGGCAACGACGGAGTACGCTCCCTCGGGAATCGTCGGCATAACGACGCACATCTTCTCTTGGAATCCACCAAGCGACATGCGAAACAGCTCACTCTCGACTTGCGGAAGTCGTGCCGTAACGCTCGAGAGCTTTTCGGCTAGCGCCGATGGAGAAATCGCCTCGAACCGCAATTCGCGAGCCCTCTTGTGGCCGCGCTCGAACACCCTCACTGCACCAGCGCACTCCCAGCCTATCTCAGCAAGGAGGCCAATCCAATCGTAGGGCGAAACACCAAGGCTCCTGCAGATCTCGTCGCGACGGCTTCCCTCGGGAAGCAGACCGTTAAACCATGCAGAGGTCTTTGCCTCGCCGAACGGGCGACCCTTCGCGGGAAACGCCATCGAGAGTACTGGCCGACCGGCGAGCTTATCGGCGACCGACTGCTCGTACTCGAAGCGTCCTCCCTTGCGGTTCTCGACAACATGCCCGACCAGGTTATCCCCCAGAAATACGTCGAGCTGCCTCATTCGGTCACCTTCACGTCCGCGCCCTTGGGAACGATGACCATGCGAAAGCCCAGCTGCTGCAGGTAGCGGTCAACCTTGACCGCCGACACGTTCTTGCCTGTCTCAAGCGCCGAAAGCGTCACCGACGAGAAGCCGAGCTTTTTCGCCATCTCGACCTGCGTGATGCCGCGCTCCCTGCGTGCCTCACGCAGAAACTCGCCGATGTCCTCGTATGAGTAAGCGTTGGTCCACATGCAATATTGCCATTCAAAATACTTTATATTCGTTGTAATAACATTACTATACAGAATATTTAATAGTATCTCAATATCAAAAATAATAAGTTATTTGAATCTTGAATGCTGAAGAACGGACTTGAGGATTCCATAAATGCCCGCGCCTTCGCTACAAGCTCACCTCAGTATGCATCAGAATACCAGAAGACCATCGCATTCCGCGCAAAGCAGCGCCTGATGCCCTCGTTAGAGCGCTTCGAGTTTCTCCTCAATAGCAGCGGCGATTCCTTCGGCGTCGAGGCCGATCTCATGCATAAGGAAATCGGGGGCGCCTTGCATGATGTAGCGGTCGGGAATGCCCAGCGTGAGCACGGGCGCCTTCACGTCCTGGCGCGCAAGCTCGGCGAGCACCTCTTCCCCGACACCGCCTTCGACCACACCGTCCTCAACCGTCACCACGAGACGGGTTTCGGACGCCTTGCGAATCGCCTCAGTATCGAGAGGCTTCACCCAGCGCATGTCAACAACACGAACGGACAAGCCCTCGCCCTCGAGCGCAGCCGCAGCCTCGTTAGCAGGTGCAACCATGTTCCCAAACGCGAGAATCGCAATGTCGGAGCCGTCCCTCACCAGGCGAGACACGCCAGGCTCGTAGGTTTCGGGCTTGTCGGGAATGGGCACGCCGCACGCCTCGCCGCGCGGATAGCGCACCGCGAACGGCCCGCCGAGCACGAGCGCGGTATGAAGAGAATTCACGAGTTCCGCCTCGTTGGAGGGCGCAAGCACTCGCATATTGGGAACCATGCGCGTATAGACCAAGTCGAACATGCCGTGGTGCGTCGGCCCATCGGCGCCCACCAAGCCCGCACGGTCGATAGCGAACACGACGTCGAGGTTCATGAGGGCGTTGTTCACAATGAGCTGGTCGATGGCGCGCTGCAGGAACGTAGAGTACACGGCGAACACCGGCTT
>OLNW01000126.1_pt1 | contig 97670 bp, 95 predicted proteins | sample 1672121 | NCBI WGS metagenome assembly OLNW01 (sample SAMEA3136648, study PRJEB25190) | human gut metagenome
CAGGCATGAATGGACATATCGCAAAACCGCTGGATATGAATAAGCTGAATGATGTTCTGGAAAGCTGGCTGTAATTGCTTCCCACTGTTTTTGCTCAGGTGTTTAGAGCATTATAAATCTCAACTTTGGTGGCAGGCTGTATATTGCAGTTCACAGCGGACGCAGTTTTATTGATCTTGGCAAGGAGTGTGAAAATCCGGCACAGCTGCGTCAGCATTTTACCTGCGAACTGAAATAGTTTATGAATAGGATTGATGATTTTGCGATTTGTTACACATCAATACCATCTCTGGATAGAACACCCTGAGTATAATAGTGCTTGACTTCACGCATTTCCGTAACCAAATCTGCGTAATCAATAAGCTCCTGCGGTGCATATCTTCCAGTGAGGACGACTTCTACTTTCGGGTTTCGATTTTGCAAAATTTTAATTACGTCTTCACTGGAAAATAATTTGAAATATAGGGCGATTGTAATCTCATCTAAAATCACCACATCAAACTTGCCGGATTCCAAAATTTTTCCGCATTTTTGTAAAGCTGCAGTTGCGACTTCTCTATCATGTTCATTAGGTTTTCGGTCAATGAAACAGCCAGCCCCAAGCTGTTCGATTTTGATGCCGTCCATTACAGTTTCTATGCCGGTTTCGTGGTATTTCATGTCTTTAATAAACTGGGCAATATACACTTTCTTTCCGGCAAACAAGGCTCTTAAAGCCAAACCAAACGCCGCTGTACTTTTTCCTTTGCCATTTCCGGTGTATACGTGCACAAATGATTCTTTCATAATGGATACCTCCTACTTTTGCGTATTTGTTAGTTTTATTTTAACATGAATCAGGGTGTCTGTTAATCTTTTATATTGACAGGGGAGCATTTTTAGTATATGATTAGTACCAATAAAGGGGAGTAACCTACGTTGCAAATAGCGTTTGTGGTGTCGTCAGTACGGTGGAAACATCCGGTGTCACAAAAAAATGATGAGACTTTTATTGCATTTTTTGTTATGCAATAATGGTTTCTTTTTTTATATCGAAACATCAAGGCTGCGATTCAATTCCTCTTATCAGGTAACTTTGGAGCAATTTTAGCGGTACTTTGTGCATCACTGGCAGGGCTTTCGGTTCCATTTGCACCGGTGCATCTATTGTCTATTAATCTTCTGACGGATAGCCTTCCGGCAATCGCATTAGGAATGGAACCACATAACAGAGAAGTGATGAATGAAAAACCAAGATCCGCAGATGAGTCAATACTGACAAAAGATTTTCTTGGTAAAGTCGGTCTGGAAGGTTTGGTAATTGGTGCGATGACGATGATTGGATTTTTGACAGGCTACCATCAAAATGGTGCGTTACTTGGAAGCACGTATGCGTTTGTCAGCCTTCCGATTATTCAATTTCTTAAATGGGTACGTGTAAAATTAAGAAAAAATGGAGAATAATAATGGATTTAAATAAAATGAATATTAAAAAAATTCGGGAATTGATTGCATTTACTGTACTTCTTGTTGTTGCGTTATGGAAGTTCGATGTAGTAATCCACGTAATAAAAGAGCTGTGGGGAATTGTATTCCCCTTTGCTCTTGGTGGAGCGATTGCATTTGTAATCAATGTACCAATGAGTTTTTTAGAACAGAAAATTTTTGGGAAAGCAGAAGCAGGAAAACAGGCAGGGGGAAAGTTTGCAAGACCAGTCAGTCTGCTGCTTACCATTATATTAGTGCTTAGTGTGATTCTGTTAGTGTTGTTTGGTGTAATTCCGCAACTTACGCGAACGATGGGAAACTTAATGGCAAGTATTGCTGATTTTATTCCGCAGATGCAAGAGTGGATTCGAAAGTTTTCCAATGATAATCAGGAAATTATGAGCCTGGTAAATCAGGTGCAATTTGATTCTGATAAAGCAATTAAGTGGGGAATCAGCGTTCTTGGAAACGGAGCAGGCAATATGATGAATACGACAATGTCAGCAGTAGGCTCCCTTGTTAGTGGATTTGCAACTTTCTTTATTGCCTTTTCTTTTGCCTGTTATATTCTTTTTCAAAAAGAAAAATTACATGTACAGATAAGAAAGATTTTTTTTGCTTTTATTCCGAAACAAAAAGCGACGATGTTTCTTGAGGTTTGTTCTCTGACTTATCGCACATTTGCAAACTTCCTTACCGGACAGTGTGTGGAAGCTGTGATTCTCGGAAGTATGTTTGTCATTACATTAAGTATTTTGAAAATGCCATATGCACTTTTAATTGGAGTCTTAATTGCATTTACTGCATTAATCCCTGTTTTTGGGGCATTTATCGGGTGCGTAATGGGATGTTTTTTGATTTTTATGGTGAGTCCCAAACAGGCAATTTTGTTTATTGTTGTATTTCTTGTTTTACAGCAAATTGAAGGCAATCTGATTTATCCACATGTTGTGGGTGGGTCTGTAGGACTTCCATCAATCTGGGTACTTGCAGCAGTTACAATTGGTGGAAATCTTATGGGAATTGTAGGAATGCTTGTGTTTATTCCTTTGGTATCTGTATTGTATACGATTTTCCGCGAATTTGTATACTCGAGATTGAAAAAGCAACATATAAAATCGGTAACAAAGACAAAAGTAGAGGAATATACCGCAGAAGAAATTGCAAAGATGGAAGGAACCTGTAAAAAACAAGATGATAAAGAGTAGAATGAAGGGATTCGATTCATTGGTTGTTGCAGTGCTTTTAAAAACAGTTTGTTTTAACAGGAGTGTTTTCTGTTAAGGCAAACTGTTTTTTTGTAAAAGTTCATTGTAAGAACCAAAGAATGAATTAAACAATGATTTGACAAAGCGGTCAAGCTGTGGTAGAGTATTCCTATAAAGAATGAAAGAACGGTTCGAAGGATGAAATACGAAAGGAGACGAAAATCATGCAAAGTTTACTCGACGAATTAAAAGAAATGCAGGCAAAACTATCTGCAATAATTGTACGGCTTGAGGCAGAACATAACACAGTGACTGCGACGCTCGCAGAGATAAGAAGAGTGGCGGTGCTTGAGGAGATTTACAGAGCCGGAGGAACGGTAACCGCAAAGGAAGTCTCTTGTTTTGCAGAAAAGTATGGAAAAACTCCGAGTTCAACGGCGGGCTATTATTCAGGAAATAAACCGTCATTAACAGCATCGGAAGATCGTTTAGCCAGAGTGCTTACAGAGACAGGACGGATGATTGTGTTGGAAAAGCGTGAAGAGTGGGGCGAAGATTGGCTGGAGAGAGTGCCGATGGAGATTGTTTCAAATGCGTATGCCAGAGATACGGAAATAGTGTTTTGATTGCATCCAAATAATTAAAAGTTAGAAAGAGGAATAACAAACAATGGAATATAAAATCGCATTGCTTTTAAAAACACATTATCGTGATTTTTGCGAAGAAGAAATAAAGAAGGCTCCTGATAACATCAAGCTGGATTTTTAAAGAAAACTTTAAAACTATCTAGAGCATCCATTGCGCTTTGTGCTATACTAAAACTTAATCAATATAAAATTCATGAACAAAAGGAGTAAAAAATATTGATCAATCAAGCGGCAAAGAAAATTTTAAAAGCACTTTCTTTTGATGGTGTAGAAGTAGAAATGTTTCGTCATATGGCGGATTTAAAGCGATTGGATCCTATGAAAATCTTTTACAAAAAAGTAGATGAAAAAATATATAATGGAAGCCATGCAGTGCCGGTTCGCATTTTTTTCCCAAATGAAAAAAGCTTTCGGGAGAGTGAAGAAAAAAAAGCGGACAGCCAAGAACGAAAGCTGCTTTTGTTTATACATGGCGGTGGCTGGGTGACAGAGAGTATTGACAATTATGAAAGAATCTGTGCGCGACTTGCAGACGCAACCGGACAGTATGTCGTTTCGGTGGAATATAGATTGGCGCCGGAAGATAAGTTTCCGGCAGGGCTGGAGGATTGCTATGCAGTTGCAAAGGCGTTATATTCCGGTCAGTTTGTATTAAATGTAAAGCCGGAAAACATTACACTGATTGGAGACAGCGCAGGCGGAAACCTTTGTGCTGCATTATCTTTGATGGCAAGAGACCGAAAAGAGTTTATGCCGAGCAGACAAATTTTAATTTATCCTGCTACGTATAACGATTATACCGAAAAGTCGCCATTTGCCTCTGTAAAAGAAAATGGAACGGATTATCTTTTGACAGCAGGAAAAATGCAGGATTATATTGACCTCTATGCGAGAAATGAGGAAGATAAAAAGAACCCATATTTTGCACCATATCTGGCAAAAGATTTAAGTAATCAGCCGGATACATTGATTCTTACCTCAGAATTTGACCCACTTCGGGATGAGGGAGAAGCGTATGGAAAACGCTTAAAAGAAGCGGGCAACCGGGTACAGATTCATCGGATTAAAGATGCCCTTCACGGCTATTTCGCATTGGGAATCAAGCAGCTGCATGTGCAGGAAAGTTTCACCTACATCAATGAATTTTTGAAAGGGGAAGCATCGTGAAGCAAAAAAAAGCACATTGGAGAAAACTGGATAATGCAGCAAAATTATATTCTGCGGCCAGTAATAAAAAAGATACAAGAGTCTTTCGATTTTATTGTGAATTAAAAGAGCAAGTGCAGTCTGAGTTTTTGCAAGAAGCGCTGGATCAGACATTAGAAACTTTTCCGACTTTTCTTATGGTACTTCGAAAAGGTCTGTTTTGGCATTATCTTGAGCCTTGTAATTTACGTCCGGTTGTAAAAGAAGAGTATAAAGAGCCTTGCAGCAGGCTTTATATCAGAGACAAAAAGACCCTGCTGTTTGAAGTGACGTATTATCAAAAACGCATTAATTTTGAAGTGTTTCATGTACTGACCGATGGCACCGGAGCAACTGAATTTTTAAAAGAATTGGTGAAAAACTATCTGTATCTTGCGCATAAAGAAGAGGGACTGGAGCAGGTTTCCCTGCAGCCGGAAGATATGACAGTGCAGGATCAGGAAGATGATAGTTTCCTGAAATATTATTCAAAAGACCAAAAACGACCGAAAAAAAGGAAGCTGCATGCATTTCAGATACGTAGAAAAAAGAAAGATGGAAACCGTCTGCATGTCCATGAATCTATTGTTTCGGTACAGGCAATCTTAAAAAGAAGCAGGGAGCTTGGTGTTTCTATGACCATCTTTTTGACGGCAATCTATATGATGGCTATTCACGAAGAAATGTCGAAGATGCAGAAAAAACGTTCTGTGATATTAATGGTACCGGTAAATTTAAGAAAATTTTTTCCATCGACGTCGATGTTAAATTTCTTTAACTGGATTGAACCGGGATATGATTTTGCAACGCAAGATGGAAGCTTTGAAGCAGTATTGAATCACACGAAAGCCTTTTTTGAAGCTGAGTTGACCAAAGAAAAAATGTCGGCACATATCAGTGAATTACTTGCATTAGAACTACACCCGATTTTGCGGCTCGCACCGCTGGAACTTAAGAATCTCTGTATTCAGGCAGGAGCAAAATTTTCAGAAAAAAATGTAACCGCAATTTTTTCAAATATGAGTGCGGTTAAAATGCCCGAAAGCTATGTGCCTTATATTGAGCGATTTGGTGTGTATACAAACACTCCGAAAATGGAATTATGTCTGTGTTCATTTCAAGATAAATTGTCCTTTGCATTTACCTCCAGATATGATACCGAAAATATTGAACGCAATTTTTATCGCTTATTAAAAGAGCAGGGAATTTCAGCCCAAAAAGTAGAGCCGGTCTTTCCGAAGCCAACGATGCCAAGTGAGCAGGAGATGAAAGTCTATAAAATTTATAGTTTTTTATGTATTGCACTAGTGGCATTGATGTTGGTGACCGACTTAAATTTCCATCCGAAGATTCGTTGGACACTGTTTACCGCCGGAGGCGTTGCAACAATGTGGATTGCCTCGTCAATTGGCTTCTTTAAACGCTACAATTTATTAAAAAATTTGATGTGGTAGCTGTTAATCGGAACCATCATTAGCTTTATCTGGGATGCATTAACCGGATGGCATAGCTGGTCGGTCGATTTTGTGCTGCCGCTGATGAGTGTAGGAACTCTGCTTGCAATGTGTGTGATTGCAAAAGTGCAGAAAAGCCCGGTAAGAGAGTATCTGATCTATGAAATTATGGCTGCCGGATATGGGCTGATTCTTCCGGGCATCCTGCTTTTTTGCAAAGTGGTGAAGCGCCCAACTGTGAGTATGTTTGGTGCATTGGCGTGCTTTTTATTTTTAGTAGGCGTGCTGTTGTTTAAAGGCAGAGAGTTTAAAGAAGAGATGCAAAAAAATTTGCATGTTTAAAAAACAATTTCAAAAATTGTACCACCCGCAGGATTGTCTTTGACAGTAATATTGCCATTATGGACTCTTACAATTTCATACACAAGTGCAAGACCAAGTCCGACACCGCCAAGTGCACGGCTTCGGGATTTATCAATGCGAAAGAACGGTTCAAAGATTTTGTTTTTGAGTGCTTCAGGAATCCCATTTCCAGTATCCGCAACCGAGAAAATGATGTTTTGGTCTTTTTTTGCTACGGTTACGGTAACTTGACCATCCGAGCGATTGTATTTTATCGCATTTTCTACAAGATTATAAACAAGTCGGTAGATTAAGATGTCGCTGCCTGTCATAGTAAGGGCTTCACAGTTTCCGGTAAGGGTGATGCCTTTCTTCTGGGCAAGCGGCTCTAAATCTGCGAGGACTTCTTCAACGAGTGCATCGAGTGCAATTTCTTCGTCGCGTGCCACGGTCTGCAGTTCACTCATATCCAGAAGGGTTTTTACCATTTTGCTGAGTCGTTCATTTTGTTCGGTCACCATTTTGAGCGTTTTTTGAGAACACTCATCATTATCCGGATGTTCGGTAGCGTTATACAAATCAAGTTGTACCTGCATGACAGCCAGGGGAGTACGAAGCTCATGCGCGGCATTTGCGGTAAATTGGCGTTGGGTTTCAAAGGACTCAGAGAGTCGTTCAAGCATCTTATTATAGGAAATACTCAGTTGATTGAGTTCTTTGACTTTGTTTTCCTCAATTCGTGAAGCAGCCAGGTTTTGTGCCTGTACTTTTTCAATTTTATCCGAAAATTCACTGAGGGGCTTTAGCGCATGTCCGCTTATAAAAAAGGTAATAACACCGCCCAAAAGCGCCATCAGTGCGGAAAGAATCAGACTTGTTTTCCTATAATCTGCTTTGTTATTGTAAACTTGAATGGAAAAATCATTTGCAAAATCTTGCCATTTCTCATCCGGGATGCTGATATAGATTTCCTCCGAGCCGTCTTTGCTGTCGTCTTCATTTTGGGCATTTACCGTATCTTGCAGAGAATCAATGTAGTAAACTCCGCTTTTATAGATAAATAACGTAAGGCATCCGCAGATTAATGCAATGAATAATGTAGTGATGATTGTAAGTCGCCATTGGATTGATAATTTTTTCATGATTTTTTACTTACTTATTTGCACTGTCTGCATCAATCACGGATTGAATCTGGCTCATAAGCGTATCATAATTATCCGGATCATCGATTCCGCCAAGCATTGGATCGCCTACAATCTTTCCGTTTCGATCTACAAGAATCGTGGTAGGAAATGCCATAATCTCGGAAGCATATTTTCCTGCATTGGAATCATATGCAATAGAAAGGTTACGGTAAGTTGCGCCCTGGCTTTCCAGCACTTTTTTTGCATCTTCAATTGCAGATTCATTTGAATCGAAAGTTTCAGTGTTGATTCCTACGACTTCTCCGCCCATAGATTTGATTGCTTCATTCATTTCATTGAGTTTGGATAATTCTGCAACACAAGGTTTACAGCCTGTAAACCAGAAATTTAAAACGGTTACGGCATTGTTGGAAAACAGAGTTCCATCCACTTTATTTCCGTCGAAGTCTGTTCCGGAAAGATCTTTAAATGGAGTATCCTCATCAGCAGCATCTTCTGTATCCGCAGAGCCGGTTGTTGCCAGTTCATCTTCCAGCTTGGAAATCTGCTCTTCAATTCCACGAATGGTTTCAATGTCGCTCTCTAATGTCTTGAGTTCATCCTCTGTAAAAGAAGATTTATTTTCTTCAATGGTTGCGGTAAGGAAATCTGCATAGGCACTATCGGAATCTGTATTTGTCTTGCTCATCATGCCAAATACTTTATCCCATACTTCGCTATGATCCGCAAAAATCTGATTTTCCTGCTGATAGAGATCATCTAATTTTTTAGTGGAAGCATCCGTTGACTCTTTTGTATCGGAGGTAGTACTTTCGTTCTTCTTAGGATTCTTTTCAGTAGTGTCTTTTCCGCTGCATGCAGTCAGTGATAAGGCTGCGCAAAGTGTGAGAATGGTAATAATATTTTTTCTTGTTTTCATGGTTAAAATCTCCTTTACAGATATATAGTTTATTATTTTTGGTTTTTCATAAATTGAAAGCAAATGGCATCTTTTGGACATGCTTTCATGCAGGCACCACACCGGATACACTCCGGATGATTTGGATTTTTTAGCACATCCACATCCATTTTACATGCAGTGGTACACTTATGGCAACCAATACATTGATCCTCTTTTACTTTTATGCTAAGTAAGGATACTTTATTAAATAAAGAATAAATTGCACCCAGCGGGCAAATCCATTTACAAAATGGTCGGTAAAATAAAATGCTTAAGACAACCACCGTAATTAAGATAATACTCTTAAATCGAAACAAGCTGCCAAGTGCCGAGCGAATTGCTGTATTTCCAATTGCTAATGGAATGGCACCTTCCAACACTCCTTGCGGACAAAGATATTTACAAAAAAACGGGTCGCCCATTCCAATTGAATTTGTCACAAGCATCGGAAGCAGGATGACAAACACGATTAAGATGAAATATTTCAGATATCTTAATGGCTTAAGCTTTGCGGTAGAAAACTTTTTGCACGGGATTTTATGAAGTAAATCCTGAAACCATCCAAACGGGCACAAGAATCCACAGATAAATCTTCCAAGCAGTACACCCAGCAAAATAAAAAATCCGGTGATGTAATAAGTAAATTTAAATTTTGAAGAACCAATCACTGCCTGTACGGCTCCGATTGGACAGGCTCCGGTAGCTGCCGGACACGAATAACAGTTTAGTCCCGGTACACAGACATTTTTGGCAGCACCCTGATAGATTTTTCCCTTAAATAAATTAGGAATATGTATATTTGTAAGCAAGGTGGCGACCGCCTGAATCCAACCACGCAAGCCTGCGATTTTCTTTGATTTGAGTTTTGTTTTCTTATCCAATTCCTACACACTCCAGACATAATTTAATTGCTTTGCTAAGTACAACAGCCGCTTCTCCTCTGGATATCCCATACGTCACCAGAATAATACCGGCAGTAAGTAAGACAAGTTGTAGTATTTGTTTGCTCTTCAAAAATTGATTGCTCCTTTCTTTTGCTCAAATTTGTCTTTGTTGACCTGTCGACATAAGTATTATACAATAAAAGGTGTAAAATTTCTGTTAAGGAAATGGGGAAAATATCGTGAGATTATTAATTGTTGAAGATGAAAAAGAGTTATGTGATACGGTTGCCAAAACTTTGTATCACGTCGGTTATGAAGTCGATACCTGTTATGACGGCAGCGAAGCACTGGATTATATATTGGCAGAAAACTATGATTTGATTGTGCTCGACCTGAATTTGCCGGGGATGGATGGAATGGAACTTTTAAAAGAATTACGCAAAAAAAATGAGGAAACAAAGGTTCTGATTTTATCGGCAAGAAGTCAGATAGCAGATAAAGTTGAAGGGCTGGATGCCGGTGCAAACGACTATATGGAAAAGCCATTTCATTTACAAGAATTAGAGGCTCGTATCCGAAGCCTGACCCGCCGTAAGTTTGTGCAAAAAGATGTGTGCCTGACTTGCGGAGGCATAAAGTTCGATACAAAGAAACGAGAAGCTTATGCCAATGGCGAATTTGTGGCGCTGACCCGAAAAGAAAATGGAATTTTAGAATACCTGCTTCTGAATCAAGGCAGACCGGTTAGTCAGGAGGAATTAATTGAACATGTATGGGATGCGTCTGCGGATAGTTTTAGTGGTTCGATCCGAGTTCATATGTCATCACTTCGAAAGAAACTAAAAGCAGTACTTGGATATGATCCGATTGTAAATAAAATCGGTGAAGGCTACAAAGTTGTGGAGGATAAAATAAAAAAATAAAACAGCGGCTCATTATTAAGAGTCGCTGTTTTCAAAGATACGGATAAGCCTGGTGTGTTCATTTTTTTCTTTAAACTCGCGAAGGACTGCCCGAAATGTTGTGTTTCGAAGTTTTCGATTATTTTTAAGAAAGCAGACAAAGGTCCAGAACCATAAAAATGGCCATAAAACAGGGAGATGGGAGGCATTTGGAAAGCGTACTTTCATTTGCAGATGACCTTCTTTAAAATACGTCAACCAATTTATTTTTTGATAAGAGGTGGATCCGACAATCGCATGATTCGCATTCGTGCCCATATCTCCTCCTTCTAAAATCATCGAAAGAAAGTGTTCGCAGGCGTCAGTATCATAAGTAACTTCCGGATCAATTTGCTCTGCAAGTCCGAGATAATTCCGACAACACGCTAAAATGATTTCATAAAGATGAAAAATCCTGGATTCTCGGCACCAGGCATGCAGTTTCTCAAAATCAATTTCGTCATAAAAATGGTTTAGATAGACAGTAAAATCACAGAGCAGCCGGATTCCGAAACCACTGTACAGATAGTGTTTTAACATATGGTGAATTAAATAAAATGCAGATTCAGTCGGGGCAAGCACCGTATAGGAGTATCCATAGAGTGTTTGTGTCAGTTTAGGTGGATTGGAAAAGACTTCCTCCACGATTTGATTGGCTTGTTCATATTGATATAACCCGACAATGCGATAATGCAGTTCCAGTTCAAATTGGCGCCCGGTTTTTGGAAACGTGTACAAAAAAAGCATATGGTGGTCACTGAGTTCATCTTGTAAGACATATCCGTGAGAAATTAGCAGAGATTTCGCTTTTTCAAAGGCTTCGGAATCATTGATATATAAATCCAAATCTCCTGATTTACGATACTCCAGAACCGGATAATAACTGGCAAGGCTTAGACCCTTTAAGAGATAGCTGGAAATCTGATTTTGTGAAAGTAATGAAACCGTTTTTCTGGTAAAATGTTCCAGTTCATAATAGTTTAGTAAAATCTGTTTCGTCTGTTGTTTCAAGAACAGAAAATAAGGCGTATCACGAAAGTAGGGCAAGAGAAACGGAAGCGTACACTGTTTCTTTGCCAATTCCATTAATTCAGAATATTCTTCTTTTGGAACTACAATCTTGCACTCGGAGTCGGTGCAATTTTTTTTGATAATACTTAAATAGGTATGGTATACTTGTTTCATAAAAATAAACTCCTGAAATAAAAATGTTATAGCATAAATCTAAGAAAAGGAAACCTAATATGAAAAAATCAAATGGATATCTGATGAAACAACTGGAAGATGAATGGATTCTTCTGCCTGTCGGAGAAAAGACAGAAGCAGTGCATGAAGTCCTTTCACTTAGTGAAACCGCTGGTTTTATCTATGAGCATGCCGAAGAAGCAGAGACCATAGAGCAACTGGCTCTGTTAGTGGCAAATGAGTATAAAGTAACGCCGGATGAAGTCTACGAAGATGTAGAAGCAGTTGTGCAGCTGTTAAAAGCGAAAGAGATTCTGCTTTAATTTTCGAAAAAAAGCGCTTAATTTGAAGCAAAACGGGCGGATCGGAAGCAGCCAGAGCCATAAAAAAGAAAGGATTTGATAGGGGATATTGTCAACAGAGATTTCTTTTCCATTATGAATAAAAGCAATCAGCTTTCCCTTGATCTGTTCCGGCTGAATTGGACCTTCAAGCTCAGATTGATTGTCTCCAACCATAAAAAAACCGGCAGGAGTGACAGCATAAATTCGGTGCAAAACAAGAATGCTATGTGCTCTACGATAGAGCACGACATCATTTCGCTGCAAATATCCAATTGGGACTTGTTGAATCAGCGCTTCATCACGATCGGGAATAAATAAAGGATACATGCTATAGCCCTGAGGTCTAATGCGGATGATGGCACCGTCATTTAGTAATTTTTCGAGATCAATTTTAGGTTCCATAATTTCTCCTGTCTAAACAAAGTACAATTATTTTTGTAATTATAGCATTGACAGTCACAAAGTACAATAAATCTTATTAAAAAATTCTTGACTTTTGGATAATATATGAATATGATAATAAAAAAACAAATCTTAACTTAGTAAATACAGTTTTAAAGGAGGAGACACAAATGAGAGTATACGAAAAGCCGGTAATTACAGTGGACAGTGGAATGGCAGAAGGAATTTATGCAGCAAGTGGAGCAACACAGGGCACATTAAATGTAACTTATCATGGAGTATGGGATAGATGGGGCACAAATGGCGGAAAAGGTTTGGCTATGGCAGACTGGTCCGGAATTGATGGGACCATTACTTTAAACATTAAATTTAATGAGACCGTAGACCAGATTGAGACAGACGATGCATCGGTACAGTGCGCATGGAATGGAAGCACCGCTACTTTAACTTTTGCAAGTACTGCATCAAATCCACTTACAATTGGAATTCATATAGATCATGGAACCAGCATTGATGATCTTAAGATGGAAAGCTTTACGTATTCTGTAAACTAATAAATTAATAAACAAACCTCTGTCGCTATGTTGTTCATAGTGGCAGAGGTTTTTTTAAAATTCGGCTATCAGTTTTTGAATTTCCGATTCGGTTAAGCACTCACATTTTTTCTTCCGAATTGCATAAACCCTGGTACAGATATTTAATACCGTTGGTCTATGTGTCGTGACAATACAGGTTCTGGGATAAGTATCCTGCATGATATTTTTTAATACATTTCGCTCGGTGGCAACGTCAAGTGCAGAAGTTGCTTCATCTAAAAGCAGAATCGGGGATTTTCGAAGCAATGCGCGGGCAATTGAAAGTCGCTGCGCCTGGCCTTCTGAAAGTCCACCGCCTCGTTCTTTTATTTCACTTTGAATTCCGTCTGGCAATTTTGCAACAAATTCCCAGGCACAGGCAAGCTTTAACGCTTCTATGATTTCTGCATCGGTCGCTTCCGGTTTTACAATCCGCATATTTTCGGCAATGGTGCCGGAGAACATAGTATTTCCTTGCGGGACATAGGAAAATAATTTTCGAGTGGAAGGAGACAATGAAATTTTTTTACTAAAATTTGCTCCGGAACATACCGAAAGATCTCCGTTTTGTGGTTTAAGCAAAGAGAGCAGCAGGCGAAGCATAGTTGTCTTTCCCTCTCCGGAAGGACCGACTAACGCTATGATTTCATGTGGGTAAGCGTTTAAATTGGCATTCAAGAAAACTTTTGTACCGGTATGATAAGCGTAGTTTAATTCTTTTAGTTCAAGTCCGATGCCTTCCGATTTGTGCTGCGCTTCAAACTCGGTTACCAGAGTGTCCTGGCTATGGTCTTCTTGTGGCATCTCTACGATATCCATAAGACGACCAGCAGAGATAGTCAAAGAGATTGCAGAGGGAATTAAGCCAACCAATGAATTTACAGAAGCCGTTAGGGTACTGGAGAGCGATAAAAACATAGTCATCGTTCCATAGCTGATTGCCTGACTCCACACACGATAAATTCCCCAGCCATAGCAACTATAAGACACAATGAATCCAATGACAGACATCAAGATGGAAGTCAGCATGGACATTTTTTGAAAATCCAGGCGCATGGAAATATAATCCTGTTGCAGTGTTTTTAATTTATTGGTATAAAAATGAATCAAGTCAAAGGCCTTAATTGTCTGAATGTTTGAAAAACTTTCCTGATTAAAGCCGTAGAGTTTGGCATTCATCGCAGCACTGCGCTGGTTGTTTTGTTTCATTCGCTTTAATAACGGGCGCGAAAGCAGGGCACTAAATGGAATTCCAATCAAAGCAAACAGTGCAAAAGTTGGGTCATAGTAAAGCACAATGGCCAGTGCACTGAGAAAACGAAAGACGTAGATGATTAGATTTGGAATCCAGTTTAAAATTCCACTTGAAATATTTGAAGCGTCGGCACTCCAGCGGGTTACCAAATCTCCGGTATGATATTTGGTCAAAGCTTCCCAGTCTGTAACGAGCATTTTGGAGAAAATGTCATTCTTAATCTCCGTATCTACTTTTAGATTAATGAAGGTAGATGCGTAGCTGGAAGCCTGAGAAATCAAAATGCTGATGATGGAAAAGCTGATCATTGCAATAAAGGTGCTCACTAATTTTCCGGTTTGATGACCGGTAATAATATCTACCAAATCCTTGGAGATCAGACTGGAGATGAGGGAAACCACGGTTCCGGTAAGTCCAAGTAAAGTATAGATAAGCATAGATTTCCAATAATGTTTTCCGTATTGATAAATCCATAATGTCTGAAGCCACATTTTTTGTAAAGAACCCTGCTTGAAGTGTTTCCATATAAGAGAAATTTTTTCTTTCATGTCAAATGATTATCCTCCCAAAGGTTAATTTCCGCTTTTAAGCTTTGTGCAGAAGAAGGCTGTGGCATACATAGAAAAGAAAATACAGGTACACGGGAAACAATTTCTTCAGCAAACATCAAATTCAAAGAAAGCTGTTGTTCTTTCCAGGCTGGAGAAATCATTCGCTGCATCACCCGAAGAATCTGTTCTGATTCATTTAAATCTTCAAAATGATTTTTAGATGGATGCTGCCCGAGAAGGACAATCCCGCCAAGTTCATAATTTTGTGCAGTGAAAATTCCGGAAGTTCCACACCAGGGAATTCCATAAACCATCATCTGCTTTTTTTTGATATCAAAACCTAAAAGATTTAAATCGCCATTTAAATATGGAGTTTGAAAAAGCGTGTTCCAAAAAGCAGTATGTGTAGATTTTCCAACTCCGGAATGACCAGAGAACAGCCATGCTTTTTGATGATACAAAAGAGAGGCAGAATGAATCGCAAATAATCCGTTTTTTTGAGCAAGAAAAAGAAAAAATAAACGGATAGCATGAAATAAATTTTCAGCGGCAGTATCGGAATGTTCCGGTTTGCAATAAATCCGGACGTAACTTCCGTCCTTGGTCATATGCGCTTCATATAAATTTTGCATAGGATGAAAGACGATGATGTAATGATTGGTGTGTTCAAATACGCTCAGTTCCGAGTTTTGAAGCAGTACTTCTCCATAGGCGTGGCTTGACGGAGGAATTGTAAGCAGTTCAAAACGCTGGTCAGCTTTGGCATTTGGAAAAGAATCCGGTTCAAAACCAAAAGAGTCAAAATGCGTGAGTGCCGATTGCTCTAAGAGAAGCCGCTTTGGGTCATAAATCTGCAGCTTGAGTCCGGCAATTTCTAAATAAATTGTAGTGAAATTGGAAGTTGGATGGAGATCCTCTACAAGAATTCCGTTTGCCTGAAGTTGCGTAAGAAAGTCACGCACATCGTCACAAAGCATTGGAATTGAATCGGAGTCCAAATGATAAATTCTGGCAATCGCACTTACAAGGTCGTCAAATTCCATGCCTTCATTGTGTTGCAAAAGATTCCAGAGTAAGGTTCCGGTTTCATTTAAAACCATGCCTTTTCGTTGATCTGCGATTTGCTGACCATAAGGAAGTAAATAGCAGGTGTCTTTTATTTTGCGAAGGGTGTATCCGGATTGGCAGTGAAACATAAATAAAAGGTGTCCTTTCGTTAAAGTTGGATTAAAAAAATCTACAGATATTATAATCTCAGATGAGAATTGTGTCAAAAAGAAAAAGTTAATAATAAAAGTAAATAAAAATAGCTCCTATCGTGAAATTCAATTCATTTCATGATAAGAGCTATTTTTTATTTCCACTCAATAAAATGATAACTGTCCAGTATTTGAAAATACTTGGCAAGGCGTTCATATAAGGGATTTGCTTTTTCTCCGAATTCCGCCTCTACGTCTTTTCCGAGCTCAATGATTGTTTTTTCTCCATCTAATAAAGGCCATACAAAACTTCCAGTTTTATCCAGATGGATGTGTGTGACTTTTGGTTTTTTTAGGATTTTTTGAGCAATTCGATTAAAGACGCCAGTGTTTTCAATATCGAGTGTGACAATTCCTTTTTCATCGACCGACCAGGAGATTCCCTCCGGTCGGCTTGGTTTTCGTTCCAGATAGTTTTCTGAAACACCGGTTTTATTTTTCTTCATCATTTACTTTCTTTTTTTCCAGATGGAAAATTTCAATAAACTTAAGATAATCAGTGCAAATACAACTAAACTTCCGATATTTGCAGCCGGTGTAGAAAGGTTTAATTTAGAAGATAAGTTGATAGCATTGTCTAATCCGAATACGGCAAAGACAGCAAGAAGAATACCAACTAAACCTTCTCCGGCAATCATACCGGAACAATATAAAATACCGTCGCTGATGATGGCATCTTTTTCTTTTGGTTCTTTATTCATTTTATCAAAGATAAGACGAACAAGTCCACCTACCATGATACAAGCATTGAGCTGTACCGGAAGATACACACCGATTGCGAACGGAAGTACCGGAATTCCTACGATTTCTACTGCGATTGCGAGGAATACACCGATAAATACAAGAGTCCATGGAAGATTTCCGTCCATAACACCTTCAATAATCATTTTCATTAACATTGCCTGAGGAGCACCGAGCTGTTCTGTACCAAATCCCCATGCGGCATCTAACAGATATAAAACACCACCGATTGCAAAGGCAGCAGCGATAACACCAACCATCTCACCAATCTGCTGTTTCTTAGGAGTTGCACCAAGCAGATATCCTGTCTTTAAGTCCTGAGAAGCATCTCCGGCGATAGCAGCTACAATACAAATAATAGAACCGATAGCGATAGCACCCTGCATACCATGGGCACCCTGGTCACCTGTTATTTTTAAGATGATAGTAGCAATCAGAAGAGTTGCGATTGCCATACCGGAAACAGGGTTATTTGAGCTTCCTACAAGACCAACCATTCTTGAAGAAACAGTTGCAAAGAAGAAACCAAAGATAACAACGATAATCGCACCAATGAGCGTTACCGGAATTGCAGGTACTAACCATACAAGCAGAGTCAGAACAAGGATTGCAAGCAATAAGAATTTCATGCTTAAATCCTGTTCGGTACGTTTGTTACTTGTACCTTTTGCCCCGGACATGCTCTTAAGTGCATCACGGAATGTGCGGATAATCAGTGGAAGAGATTTTACTAAACTGATGATACCGCCTGCTGCCAGTGCACCGGCACCGATATAGCGGATGTAGCTTCCCCAGATTGCACTTGCACCACCGGCTGCAAACATTTCTCCGATAGGAGCAGTTCCCGGATATAAAGTTAAATCACTGCCAAACAATACGATTGCCGGGATAAGCACCAGCCAGCTCACAATACCACCGGCAAACATGTAAGAAGAAATTCTTGGACCACAAATGTAACCAACACTCATAACAGCCGGGTAAATCTGTGTTCCGATCTCTCCGGCATATCCTTTGACGCGGAAAGATACTTCACTCGGAACTAATTTCAATCCGTCAATGATGAATTTGAAACCAGCGGCAATACCAAGACCTGCGAATACAGTGGAAGCATTCGCTCCGCCTTCTTCACCGGCTAAAAGAACCTCTGCACAAGCAGTGCCTTCCGGATAAGGAAGAACACCATGTTCTTTTACAATTAATGCGTTTCTAAGCGGAATCATGAACAGAACACCAAGCAGACCACCGATTAAGGCGATAATTGTGATTTCGATAATACTTGGTTTGTTCATTTTTCCTTCTGCTGCCCATAAGAATAAAGCAGGCAGGGTAAAAATAGCACCAGCGGCTAAGGACTCTCCCGCAGACCCAATGGTCTGTACGAGATTACTTTCCAAGATGGAATTTTTGCGCATGATAACGCGGATGACGCCCATGGAAATTACGGCGGCTGGAATGGATGCAGATACTGTCATACCAACACGTAATCCGAGATAGGCATTTGCTGCACCGAATACGACTGCCAGAAGAATACCCATTACAATCGAAGTGATTGTAAATTCAGGTGTTACTTTGTCAGCCGGGATATACGGTTTGAACTCGTTTTTTTCGTTCATTTTTGTCTCCTTTGAAAATTTAAAGTCACAACAAACATCATTATATAGAAAATAGGATGGACTTGCAAGAAGAGAAATGAATTTTCAAAGATTTTCCTGAAATCAATAGTATAATATAGAAAGACTAAACCGGAAATCTAAAAGCAGAGGCGTTTGGAGTGGTAAAAGGCGAGAAGTATTCTGGTTGAGTCTGAACAATCGTCAGATAGTGTGTTAACTGAAAAAAAGTAATTTTGCAGTTAACAGAAATGTTAGAATAAATTAATGGTACTCGAAAAAAGAATATGATAAAATAGCAGAAAATCGAAAGACACAGGAGAAATTTATGAAGAAAAAACTGATTTTACTTGTTCTGGTTGTGGTAATTGCAGCAGGAGCAGGTCTGGTGCTTCCAAATAAGATAAGCAAAATAGGAAAAGAAAATACCATTACGTCCTCACAGCTTGAAAAGGCGATAGATATCAGTCAGTTATCCACGGCAGAATTTGTTTATAATGGCGTAGCTGAGAAAAAAAATGAAAACAGTCCGGAGGATGTGGATTGTTATATTGCTTATGATGCAAATGTAAAAGTTGGAATCAATATGGAGGATGTAAAATTCAAGATAGATGAAGAAAAGAAAACCGTGACACCGATTCTTCCCAAAATAGAGATTAATATTGCAACCCTGGATGAGAATTCAATCAGCTACATTCCCAAAAATCCGGATCTTTCTTTAAAAGAAGTCATTACACTTTGCAAAGAAGATGCAATCAACGAAGCAAATACTTCGGATAAATTATATGAAACCGCAGAGGAAAACCTTCAGTCTGTAATCCAGGCATTGTTAGCACCGATTTTGGAACATGAAGGCTATTCAATTCAGTGGTAGAGTACAAGAAGAAAATGGAGAAAATAAGATGAAACGAAAGAAAATAGTTTGTCTTTTGGTAATCAGTATGCTGTGTATTGGTGGTTGTGGAGACAAAAATCAGAAAAAGGAAGAGGAAGCGGATTTTTCCGCAATCAGTTCGGTCTGCGAGCTGGCAACCCTAAAATGTTATTATCATAATGTGGCAAAATCAGAGACCGAAGCCAGTGGATTATTTAAGTGGCTTGGGAAAGGTTATAAGAAAATCTGGACTGAATACAGCGGAATTGTGGAGCTTGGAATTGACGTAAGCAAGGTATCCGTTGAAAAACCAACTGCTGATGGAGTAGTAAAAGTGACGATTCCGGATGCGGAGATTTTAAGTGTAGATTTAGATGAAGATTCCATGGGCGAACCGCTTACTGATACAGGATTTATGACAAAGATTACCAAAGAAGAAGAGACAGAAGCACTTGCAGAGGCGCAAAATCACATGGAAGAAACTGCAAATGAGAATGGAAATCTTTTAAATCAGGCAAAAGAACGGGCAAAGAGTCTGATTGAAGGATATGTAAAAAATGTTGGAGAACAAATCGGAAAAGAATATACCGTAGAATGGGTTGAGGCAGAAGAATAAAATAAGTTTGCCAGAAAAAAATAAAAACGAGGAATAAAAAGCACAATGATAAAAGCAGTTATTTTTGACATGGATGGAACATTAATTGACACAGAGAAATATTATCGGATTTTCTGGCCAAAGGCACTGGCACATTTTGGATATGAGATGAGTGATGAACAGGCACTTAGTATGCGCTCGCTTGGCTGTCCTTATGCACCGAAGCATTTAAAAGAAATGTTTCATGACCCGAATCTGGATTATGATGCAATTCGTGCATATCGAAAAAAAATTATGGAAGAAGCACTTCAAAAAAATGGAATCGAGTTAAAAAAAGGAGCAATTGAACTGCTTGAATTTTTAAAAACAAAAAAGATTAAGCGGGCGATTGCGACAGCAACGGATGAAGAACGTGCTACACGATATTTAAAGCAAATTGGCCTGTATCCATATTTTGATAAAATAATTTGTGCGACAATGGTAAAATCCGGAAAGCCATCACCTGATATTTACCAGTATGCGTGCAGGCAGCTTGAACTTATGCCACAAGAATGTATGGCAGTGGAAGATTCTCCAAATGGAGTAATGAGTGCATACCGTGCGGGCTGTAAGGTTGTACTTGTGCCGGATCAAAGTGAGCCGGAAGAAGAATTGAAAGATAAATTGTACGGGTGTGTGGAATCACTTGATAAAATAGAACAGTATTTTTTGTAAAGTAAGAAACCCGCAAAATCATTTACAAAAAAACGAATTGGAATCAGTGATATTTTATAAAAATCTAAAATACGATTGAAATTTATGTTGAAAAAATCTAAAATTATTTTATGCTAATCGAAAAATAAAAACGAGGAGAAAAAAGAGAATGAATAAAGAGGATTATAAAGAAACCAAATACAATCAGCCGCTGATTTTACAAAGAGCAGACCCGTATGTTTATAAAAGTAAAGAGGGAACTTATTACTTTACTGCATCTGTTCCGGCTTATGACAAAGTAGTTTTACGCTCAGCAGATACAGTAAAAGGACTGACAGAAGCAGAAGAAAGGACGCTTTGGGTAAAACATGAAGAAGGTCCTCAGAGTATTCATATCTGGGCTCCGGAAATTCATTATGTAGATGGTGGATGGTACATCTATTATGCAGCCGGAGACAAAGATGATATCTGGGAGATTCGCCCTTACGTACTTCATTGTAAAGGACAGGACCCAATGAAAGATGAATGGGAAGAACTTGGCATGATGCAGGCAGCAGATGAAGATGAATTCTCTTTCCATGCGTTTTCATTGGATGCAACTATATTTGAACATAAAGGGGAATATTACTACATTTGGGCTGAAAAAACAGGTGTTGGCAAGCAAATCTCAAACCTGTACATTGCAAAAATGGAAGCTCCGAACAAATTAGCTACCGTTCAGGTACTTTTAACAACTCCGGATTATGACTGGGAACGAATTGATTTCTGGGTAAATGAAGGACCGGCAATCTTAAAACATAATGGAAAAATTTATCTGACATTCTCTGCAAGTGCAACCGGAGAATGTTATTGCATGGGTATGCTTTACATTGACGAGCATGCAGATTTATTAGACCCTGCATGCTGGAAAAAACTACGTCATCCGGTATTAAAGACAGACAGAGAAGCAGGAGTCTTTGGACCTGGTCATAACTCATTTGTAAAAGCAGAAGATGGAGTGACAGACCTGTGTATTTACCATGCAAGACCTTACGATGAAATTGTGGGAGATCCGTTGTACGATCCGAACCGCCATGCTATGGTAATGAAAGTACATTATGATGAGAACGATTTCCCGGTATTTAAATATCAGACTTTGGAAGAAGTATTTGCAGAATAAGTTCGAACAAAAAGAAATTCCTGGGCAAATTCAAGGCTTTTTTCAATAAGTATTAATAAGTATTATTGAAAAGAAAGCGAAGCAGATGATAAAATAGGTTTGTGTTTATAAATTTTACAGAATACAAATCGGAGCGTACGCTCTCAAAATAAAAAAGAAGGAAAGAGGAAAATGAAAAGTTTATTAATTCTTGGTGCGGGCGGTTTTGGAAGAATGGTGAAAGAAACCGCACTGGCACTTGGTTATGAGGAAGTCTTATTTTTAGACGATGCCGCAAAGGATGAAGATGTGATTGGCAGATGCTGCGATTATCATCTGTATCATAGAGATTATTCAGTAGCGGTAGCAGCTTTTGGAAATAACAAGACGCGTTTATTTTGGACGCAAAAATTGCTTGAAGAGGAGTATGAAGTACCGGCAATCGTACATCCATCTGCAATCGTCAGTCCGAGTGTTCGCTTAGAGCCGGGCTGTTTTATTATGCAAAGAGCAGTGGTAAATATGAATACAACAATCAAAATGGCAGCGCTTATTAACAGTGGTGCAGTGGTAGACCATGATTCGATTGTAGAGGAAGGTGCACATGTTGGTCTTGGCAGCGTAGTAAAAGCACATTGTGTGATTGAACCGGGCAGAAAAGTGGAAGCAGGAGAAGTGATTTTCTCTACCAGAAGAACCATCGAAGGCGCAGATAGCCGAAGTCTGGAAGATGCGATTTATGCGTTTGGGTTTGGTGATTGCTGTAGTTATGTAAAGCCATTTGGAGAAGGTCATATAAATGAGACCTATGCAGTCTATTTTCCGGATGAAAATGGAAATGATGTGCCGCTCTTTGTATTGCAGCGAATTAACATTAACGTCTTTAAAAATCCGGATCAGGTAATGGAAAATATCTTTGGAGTGACGGAATATTTGCGTAATATTATTCGTCAGGACGGTGGCGATTTAGACAGAGAATCCTTATCTTATATTAAGACAAAGAGTGGCGATACTTATTTTGAGGATGAGAAGGGACAGCCATGGCGTTGTCTGCATTATGTGCCGAATTCCGTGTGCTATCAGCAGGTGGAACGTCCGGAGCAGTTTTATCAATCTGCACTCAGTTTTGGACATTTCTTAAAGCAACTGGGAGATTACCCGGCAGACAGTCTTTATGAGACGATTCCGCAGTTTCATGACACTGCAAAGCGTTTTCGTGATTTTGAAGATGCGCAGCGAAAAGATGTGAAAAATCGCGCCAGATTATGCCATCCGGAAATTGAATTTGTGCTTTCTCGTAAATCCGATTGTAATGTTTTGATGGAGCAGTTAGAAAAGGGAGTCTTACCGCTTCGTGTGACACATAATGATACAAAATTGAATAACATTTTGTTTGATAAAGATACGGATCAGGGCTTATGTATCATTGATTTGGATACGATTATGCCGGGGCTTGCGTGTAATGACTTTGGCGATTCCATTCGTTTTGGTGCCTCTACCGCAGAAGAAGATGAAAAAGATTTGGACAAAGTACACTTTGATATCAACCTTTATGAAATCTATGTGAAGGGATATCTGGAGATGGCAAAAGATGTGCTGACTCCGGCAGAAATTGAGAGCCTTCCATGGGGAGCCAGATTGATGACTTTAGAGTGTGGAATGCGTTTTCTTGCGGATTTCCTTCAGGGCGATGTATACTTTAAAACGTCATATCCGGAGCACAATCTGGTGCGCGCAAGAACACAGTTTCGCCTGGTAAAAGAGATGGAAGAGCAGTTTGAAAATATGCATGAAATTCTGAAAAAGTATTGTTAATGAGAGTAAAGTTGGTAAAAAAATGAAAAAATTATATGGTTTTATGTGTTGCGGTGGCTCCATATGCATTTTACACAGTGGCACTGGACCATATGGATGCAGGTAAGGCATCCATTTTGTGCTCATGTGAACCGGTTGCGGCGATGGTATTTGGTATTTGCTTTTTTGGAGAAATTCCAACTGTGCTTTCTACTACAGGGTTAATTATCGTATTAGCAGCGCTTGCAATGTTGGTGCTTCCAGAGAAAAAAATACATAAAAAAAGGGACTGAATTTCAGTCCCTTTTCTTCCGTTTTACAGGGCAATATGGTAGAATAGAGTTGATATCTGAAAGGATAAAAAACGTATTTTTGGAAAGGATTTATGAGATGTTATGAAGGCACAGACGCAAAATATGACTTCGGGAAATGCCGCAAAATTAATCTTCTTTTTTGCGCTTCCGTTAATGCTTGGGAACATTTGCCAGCAGCTTTATACTATGGTAGATACTATGATTGTCGGTCAGGTTGCAGGTGTAGAGGCTTTGGCAGCGCTTGGCTCAGTTGATTTTTTAATGTGGATTGTGACAGGCATTTCAACAGGAATTACGCAGGGATTTTCGATCTTGATTTCGCAGCATTACGGTGCAGGCAATGGAGTCGCTTTAAGAAAAGTAATTGCGCATAGTTATCGTTTAACTGCGATTACTGCCGTTTTGGTTTTTGCTTTGAGCCAGATGTTGGCTTCAGCGGCATTGACCGGACTGCATACCCCACAAAACATCATTGGAATGGCGCTGCTTTATCTGCGAATTATCTTTTGTGGAATTCCATTTACGACGGCATATAATATGTTTGCCTGTGAGCTGCGGGCAATTGGAAACAGTAAAGCACCATTGACAGCAATGCTGATTGCATCGCTTATCAACATTGTACTGGATTTATTGTTTGTTGCTGTGTTTGGCTGGGGAATTGCCGGAGCAGCAATCGCAACAATTATTGCACAGCTGTTTTCTGCAATCTATTGTTTTGCAATTTTAAAACAAATTAAGCTGGTACAGTTAGCAAAATCGGATTTTGAGCATGAGGCAAAACTGGATTTAAATTTACTACAACTGGGAATTCCGGTAGTTTTTCAAAATATCATTATCGGAGTGGGAGGCTTGGTTGTTCAGTATGTAATAAACGGCTATGGTTTCTTATTTGTTGCCGGATTTACTGCGACTAATAAGTTGTATGGCTTGCTTGAGATGGCAGCGATTTCTTATGGTTATGCAATCGTAACTTATGTCGGACAAAATTTAGGAGCAAAGCAATTTGATCGAATTAAAAGTGGAGTTCGGGTCAGTCTTTTGATTTCGCTTGCGACTTCAATCGTGATTTCAGTTGCAATGTTTTTATTTGGGAAACCAATCTTATCCTTGTTCCTCTCCGGAGAGCAACAGCAGATCGAGGCGGTACTTGAGATTGCGTTTCATTATCTTTCTATTATGGCAGCGATGCTGTGGGTGTTATATTTTTTATACGTGTATCGTTCGGCACTTCAGGGACTTGGAGATACCTTGCTTCCAATGTTAAGTGGATTTGCGGAGTTCTTGATGCGAATTGGTGCGGCTTTGATTCTTCCGATTTTTATCGGTCAAAATGGAATCTTTTTTGCCGAGATTGCTGCCTGGAGTGGAGCTGCATTGTTACTTTGCATTAGTTATTATATTCGAATTCGTGCGACAGAAGAAAAGCTTAATGAAAATAATTGTTAAAATTAAAAAGCTTTAAGGAATTTTCAGAAAAAACGTTGGAAAACCTCGAAGAATATAGTACAATATAAGTACTAATAATCCGAGAGGAGGAAACGTTATGAAGAGAAAAAGATTAGGGGGATTGGCAGTTGCTTTAGCACTTGGATTGGGGGTCACTTCGGTTGTACCTGCACCGGTGGCAGCCGCCGCTGTGGAGGCTGGCTGGTCCGATGAAATGTCGACCGGTGAAGTGCTGCAAGGCGACGAGTGGACACAGGAAATTGTAACCAATTTTTACAGTGGAGAAATTCAAAAAGTAATCTATCGTAACTATGATAATGCACATACGAAGAATAAGCTTGAAAGCAAATGGGTTTATACAGCAAATGACAAGCGCTGGAGATGTTATAATAGTGATGAGTCGAATGCAGTGCCGGATACGTTAGATACCGGAGCATACATGGTAGGGCTCAGATATGAATATGAATTCGGAGAGATTCCTTTAAGATATTATCTTCGTGCAGATTATAATGATCGAACGGCAGGAATTCCGGAAGGAGGATACTATCTTGTATGGTCAGATGGAATGACAGGAGAAGACAGCTATCATTATTTTATGACAGAGGGAGATTACGACAATGAGAAAGGATTCCCAATTGAAGGGCTTGAAGTTCCATCGAAATACATGTCTTATGAAATGCTTGAAATTGAAATAGATGGAGTTAATCATACTTACGTCTTAGATGATTCTGGAGTACCACTGAAAAATTACTGGTATTGGGATACAGATGATCAAGTCTATTATTTTGATGAAACCGGAGATATGGCTCGCTACTGGAATTATATCTATGACTTCTACTACTGGTTTGGAAATGACGGAGTGAAGAGGACTTACTGGCAGAAAGTCTATGGCAAATATTACTGGCTGGCAAGTGATGGAGCGATGAGAACTTGTTGGCAGAAAGTATATGGTAAGTATTACTGGTTAGGACACTCCAATGATGGAGCGATGAAGACCGGATGGCAGAAAGTCTATAACAAATGGTACTATCTTGGCGGAGCAAATGATGGAGCAATGAAGACCGGCTGGCAGACCATTGGAGGAAAGAAATATTATCTTGGCGGAGCAAATGACGGAGCAATGAAGACCGGCTGGCAGACCATTGGAGGAAAGAAATATTACTTTGGCGGAGCAAATGACGGAGCAATGAGAACCGGCTGGCAGACTATTGGAGGAAAGAAATATAACTTTGGTTCCGATGGTGCATTAAGATAGTAAATTAGAACGTAAAAAGCAAAAAGAGATTTGCCATGGCAGGGATGCCATGGTTGTGAACTTCCGAAAAAATCTCCCCTAAACAAATTTTAGGGCTGATGAGGAATAAAAAGATATTAAAAATCCGGCATTTGCAGGCGATTTTGCTTGCAAACGACCGGATTTTTGTTGGATCTGGTCTGTTATTTCAGCCAGTCGGTATTTTTAGTAAAGTAAGAAACTGCTTTTTTCGCATTTTCCGGATTATTTCCTTTTTCGGTCAGGCAGATAACATATTCTCCAACATCAATTCCCATTGGTGCAGGGTCAGATTCGGAAAGAACTGTGCCATCGGTATCCGTGTCAATAACGGACGCTTCTTTTAACTGTGAAGAATAATCAGAAAGCTCTTTTTCGGAGAGCAGGGTGCTTAAATCAGCGAACATCCCCTGGTTTGCTGATTCTTCAAAGAAATCTTCCGAACAGAGAATCACATCAACACTTCCGGCAGAAAGGTGAGCAAGGTAAGACATGTTATTCTGATATTCATCAAGATTGTAATAAGTGACATTTACCACTGCGTCGTCATCCAGTTCCAAGCTGTTTTTCAGTGTGTTAGCAAGTATATCGGTATCGGAAAGATAAATTTCGTTCATTAATGCTACGGAAAGGACAGGAGTATGTTGTTTTCCGTTAATACTTGTGCGTATAACAAGAATAGTGCAAATAATCAGGGCAAGCACAACAAGGCATTTCGCAAGGTAATAGTCACAAAAGTAAGCGATGCGTTTTTTGTGCGGTAGTTTTTTGATTTCTTCTTTTGTGACAGATTTCGTGCCGTGCTGGTAAATATCTGCATTATCATCCAATGCGGTTTTTTTAAATTTTGTATACATTAAGAAAAGCTCCTCTTAAAAGTGTTCCCCAGAAATTTCTAAATCGTGTTCGAATTCATCCGGCACATATTTACGGAAGATAAAAACAAATAAATTCGAATTTAAATATCCAAGCAGTCCGACTCCACAGCAAAGTGCCAGTCCAATAAATGGCACAGAAGAAAAGAAAAGCAGAACAAAGGAGGTATCAATCACAACTAAAAGCAGAGTCAGTGGAAAATGGCGGATTGCCATAAAAAATGCGTTTTTTAAATTATCGTAAATCGTGTTCTTAAATTTTGCCTGTACCGGAAAAATGTAGAGGCAGATTAAGAGATACGGAATAAAAAAACAGGAACAGGCAATCAGCATCAGATGACCAAGTGTATTTCCAAGCGCCATAGCAATTCTGAAATCTGCAAAAAACAAAAATCCGATAACAAGCAGACAAAGCCAGATAAGGGTGGACTGTTTAAAATTCATCTTAAAAGAAGCAAAGAAATTTTTCAGAGGATAGCCCTCTTTGGTTCGGATTCGTTTCATACAGCTGTAATAGAGCGCTGTGGTAGATGCTCCGATTGTGAAAATTGGAAGACTGCATAAAATCCATAAAAGGTGCAGGGTAATAATATCACCTACAAGATAAAAAAATCGGGACAGCAGGCTGTCGTGTGTAAAAAGATTCATAAAAAATTTGTCTCCATTCTGCCATTTTTGGCGGTGAAATCGATTCAGACCGAACATTCATAAATATTCTCGGCTGAGATTAAGTTTTGGCTTTCGTATAATATTATAGAATAATCTAAGATAAAATTCAAATAAAAACCCACAAAATCATTCACAAAAAAGCCGAATTGGAATCGGTGATATTTTACAAAAGTCTAAAATACTATTGAAATTTATATTTAAATAATATAAAATTAATTTACAATAATCTAAAAATAAAAGGAGAAAAAAGAGAATGAATAAAAACGATTATAAAGAAACCAAATACAATCAACCGTTGATTTTGCAGAGAGCAGACCCTTATGTTTATAAAAGTAAAGATGGGACTTATTACTTTACTGCATCTGTTCCGGCTTATGACAAAGTGGTTTTACGTTCAGCCGATACAGTAAAAGGACTGACAGAAGCAGAAGAGAGAACACTTTGGGTGAAACACGAAGAAGGTCCACAGAGTATCCATATCTGGGCTCCGGAAATCCATTATGTAGATGGCGGATGGTACATCTATTATGCAGCAGGAGACAAAGATGATATCTGGGAGATTCGCCCTTACGTACTTCATTGTAAAGGACAGGACCCAATGAAAGATGAATGGGAAGAACTTGGCATGATGCAGGCAGCAGATGAAGATGAATTCTCTTTCCATGCGTTTTCATTGGATGCAACTATATTTGAACATAAAGGGGAATATTACTACATTTGGGCTGAAAAAACAGGTGTTGGCAAGCAAATCTCAAACCTGTACATTGCAAAAATGGAAGCTCCGAACAAATTAGCTACCGTTCAGGTACTTTTAACAACTCCGGATTATGACTGGGAACGAATTGATTTCTGGGTAAATGAAGGACCGGCAATCTTAAAACATAATGGAAAAATTTATCTGACATTCTCTGCAAGTGCAACTGGAGAGTGTTACTGCATGGGTATGCTTTACATTGATGAGGATGCAGATTTATTAGACCCTGCATGCTGGAAAAAACTGCGTCGTCCGGTATTAAAGACAGACAGAGAAGCAGGCGTCTTTGGACCTGGTCATAACTCATTTGTAAAAGCAGAAGATGGAGAGACAGACCTCTGCGTTTACCATGCAAGACCTTATGATGAAATCGTGGGAGATCCTCTTTATGACCCGAACCGCCACGCTATGGTAATGAAAGTACGTTATGATGAAAATGATTTCCCGGTATTTGAATATCAGACACTGGAAGAAGTATTTGAATAAGATTAGCATTTTAGATTATTCTAAATGTTAATGAAAATATATACAAAAACACAAAGTGCAAATTGTATAAAACGGCGAAAACAACTTGAATATTTAGAAAAATATAAAAAACTATTGCTAAATCTAAAATGAAGTGCTAGTATGTCATTACAAACGAAGTTACGATATAGTCTATCGAGAGAGAAAGAGGAGGAGCCCTAAATGAAGTTAAAAAAATTAGTTTCAGCAGGACTGGTAGCAATAATGGCTACATCACTTTTAGCCGGATGTGGCGGAAGTAAAGATTCATCAGAAACAGCAGATGGAAAGAAAAACCTTTCAATTTTCATTTTTGCAAATGACCATGAATCAACAGTATACAAAAGCATGATTGACCAGTATAAAAAAGACCATGCAGATACAATTGGAAATATTGATGTACAGATTACAACTCAGGATGAATATTCCAAAACATTAACAGGTATGATGACAGCAGGCGACTTGCCGGATATCTTTTATGTTGGACCGGAATCCGTAGAACAGTTCGTAGAAAATGGCTATATTGAGGACTTACAGCCGATTTTAGATGAAAAAGGAATCAGCACAGACGGAATGTTAGCACAGGAAGCATTGGACAGTTACCGTTATGACGGAGACAAAACAGGAAGCGGAGATTTATACGCACTTCCAAAAGATGCATCTGTATTTGCTTATGCATACAACAAAGATTTATTCGATGAAGCTGGACTGGATTACCCGGACCCGGAAAATCCATACACTTATGATGAATTCGTTGAAGTCTGCAAGAAACTTACAAAAGATACAGACGGTGATGGAGAAATCGACCAGTGGGGATGCGGATTTGCAAATGCATTCATGCTTCAGCCATTCGTATGGTCAAACGGGGCAAGCTATTTAAGTGATGACCACAAAACAGTAACAATTGATACTCCAGAATTTAAAGAAGCACTTCAGAAATATGTTGACCTTACAGTAGACCTTGGACTGACTCCTACAGTAGAACAGGATGCTTCTCTTGGTGTATATCAGAGATGGCTTGCTGGACAGGAAGCATTCTATGCATGCGGTACTTGGGACGTAGCTGCATTTATGGATGATGAAACATTCCCATTCAACTGGGATTTATGTGCATATCCGACGCTGTCAACAGGAAAATCCATGACATGGCTTGGAACAGTTGGTTTCTGTGTATCTGCAAAGAGCAAAAACAAAGAAGAAGCAACCGAACTTGTTTCTTATCTGTGTACAGACGATGCAGGACAGAAAAAACTCAGTGGTATTGACGGTGGACAGTCCATCCAGTTACCAAATATGAAGTCACTTGCTGAGGGTGAATTTATGACAGCAATCGAAGATGGAACACTTGCATTCCCATCAAACGTAAACGTATTCTTTAACTATTTACAGGGAACAGACAAATACGAAGGAAGATTCCAGGAGACAACTTATACTCCAAACGCTGAATGGCATGACCTTTTCCTTGAAGGACTTGATAATGTTAAGAACGGCTCTATGACAGTAGATGAATACATCGAGCAGGTACAGCCTCAGATGCAGGCATCTCTGGATGAAGCTTGGGAAAGTGTAGAATAATAGTAAATTCAAGCAGGACCGGTTTTTCGTTCAAGCAGACAAAACCGGCTTTGCTTCCTTAAAGATTAAGGAGCGTAAGAGATGAGCAAAACAAAGACAAAGCAAAAAATGAACCGTGCGGCATATAAGGAACACTGCTGGGGACTGGCATTTGTAGCACCGCCGTTTATCGGGTTCTGTATTTTCATGGCATTTCCAATTGTATTTGCATTAATTGCCAGTATGACAAAATGGAATGGTATGAACAGCATGTTAGATAATTTTGTAGGATTTCAGAACTATGCAAAATTATTAACCGATGCAAAATTTTGGAAAGTATTAGGCAATACCATTATTTACATGCTTGGTATTCCGATTGGAATGGCGTTAGCTATGGTAATTGCAGTTGGAATGAACCGTAAGATGAGAGGAATTAAAATTCTTCGTACTTTATATTATGTACCTGTAGTATCTTCTCTGGTTGCAGTTGCAATTCTGTGGATGTGGGTATTTAACTATGATTACGGTCTTTTAAACAGCATTATCAAAGCAGTATCCGGCGTACACGGACCAAACTGGCTGGGTGACCAGTTCTGGGTAAAAGTTTCCATGATTATCTTCATGGTATGGAAAGGACTGGGTGGTTCTATTGTCCTTTATTTATCTGGTCTGCAGAGTATTCCAAGAGACTATTATGAAGCTGCAAAAATCGATGGAGCGAGTGGATGGAGATTATTCCGTCACATTACATTTCCACTGGTATCACCGGTTACGTTTTATTTATTGATTACTGGTTTGATTGGTGGTTTTCAGGTATTCGTAGAAGTGCTCGTTATGGTTCCAAACGGTGGATTAAACTACAGTGCAGCAACCGTTGTATTCTATATGTATGATAAATCGTTTGGAAATAACCAGATGGGATATGGTTCTGCAATGGCATTTATCCTTGCTATCTTAATCTTTATTGTAACAGCAATTAACTTTAAAGGTCAGGATAAGTGGGTTAAGACAATTGAGTAAGGAGGTGGGAATATGGCAAAATTAGATGAACAGAGTTCAGAAGTAAAAACAAAAAAAGCGAAAACGATAGACGGCATTATATTTGTACTGCTTTTAATTGGTGCGGTTGCAATGGTATTCCCGCTCTTATACATGGTTTTAAGTTCCTTTATGACAAAGAACCAGATTCTTTCTGCAAACTTCAGCATTATTCCGGACCCATGGAAGTTCGGAAAATACTCTGAAGTGTTACAGAAACCGGAATTTTTAAGAGGTTTAAGAAATACCTTAACCGTTGCAATTCCAGTACTGGTAGTTGGAGCATTTACCTCCTCCCTTGCAGCATTTTCCTTTAGTAAATTAAAATTTAAAGGAAAAAATGGTATTTTCTTAGGACTGCTTGCAACCATGATGATTCCATTTGCAGTTGTTATGATTCCGCAGTATGTAATGTTTACAAAAATGGGATGGACAAACAGTCTGCTTCCACTTATCATTCCGGGATTATTCGGAAATGTAAGTATTATCTTCTTCTTAAGACAGAATCTGACCAGTATTCCGGATTCTATCGTAGAAGCTGCAAAGCTGGACGGATGCAGTTACTTCCGTATGTACTGGAGTATCTTCCTTCCATTGATGAAAGGTGCGTTAATGACACAGATTATCCTGTGGTTTATGGGAATCTGGAATGACTATCTTGCCCCAACTATCTTCATTCAGAATGAAGAATGGTTCACCTTACAGGTTGTTATTCGTTCTTTTAATGCATACTACGCAGTAAACAGTGATTATCCGCTGATTATGGCTGCATCTGTACTTTCGATTCTGCCAACGCTGTTGCTGTTCTTCTTCTTCCAGCGTTACATTATTGAGTCGATGGCTGTATCAGGTGTAAAAGGCTAAAATGCATTTTTAAGAAGGGTAAATTTAAGAAAACGATTTAAGAAAAAGAGATAGGGTTGTCTTCAGCTTGTTCTGAAAACAGCCCTATTTTAAAAAAGAGGAGAAATTTTGAAAACAGGAATATTAACATTAAATGAAGGCAGTGTTTTTAAAAATGCATCCAGATGGTCGCATGACCCGTCTATGATGTGGGACTCGGTCACAAAGAAATATTATTCTTATGGAACGGATATCTATATGCCGGAAGACGGCTTAAATGATAAAATTGGGATTCCGGTCAGAAGTTCCGAAGATTTGGTTCATTTCCAATATGAAGGAACAGTACTTTCCAAAGAAGCAATTGAAGAAGGAAGAGAGAATGGAGAGTATCCGCCAACTGTGAATTTCTGGGCACCTTATGTGGAATATACGCATGGAGAATACCGCATGTATTATTCGGCGACAAAAGCATTTGGAAGTTCAGAGTCCAGAATCTGGCTTGCAGTTTCCAAACATCCACTTGGACCGTTTGAAAACAGAGGGATTGTAGCGGATACTTGGGGAACAGATGATACCCTGCCAAATGCGATTGATGCGCATATTATCTGGGATAAAGAAAAATGTTATCTGGTTTACGGTTCTTTCTTTGGTGGAATTTATATCAAAGAATTAGATGCAAAAACAGGACTTCCACTTTCTGGTAATGCCAAAGAACTTGGAATCTGCATTTCGAGAAAAGCGAAGCATCCATTGATTGACGGACCGGAGGGGGCTTCCGTTATCTATGTGCCAAATACTGGTTATTTTTATCTGTTTCAGTCTTATGGCTGGCTTGGGGATACTTATGATATTCGAGTGGGAAGAAGTAAGAGTGTAACCGGTCCTTATCTGGACTGGCATGGAAAATCTCTTGTAGAAGAGGGGATGGGATTAAAGCTTGCCGGAAGTTATGAATTTTTGGCCAAGAATCCGAGAGCAGGAGAAGAAAAAACAGACTGGGAATGGGGTGGATTTCGTGGACCAGGGCACGGAGTTCCATTTTATGATGAACAGTCCGGAAAATATTATTTTGTGCACCATGTAAGGGATGGCGCAGAAATAAACAGGGTGTATGACGAAAAAGAAGATAGAAACAGTTATCAGGTTCACTACATGATGATTCGGCCAATGTTTTTTGTAAATGACTGGCCGGCATTTGGAGCAGAACCATATCAGGGAGAGAACTTTGAGCCGGTATCGAAAACGGATATGGAAAAGCTGGAAGGGAACTGGGAGCTGATTGTATTTGATGAATTTGATAACAGCATGAAACGTTCCGAGATTTGCACGCTTGAAAAAGACAGTGTTTATTTTCAAAATGGAATTATTTATCAGTGTCAGGATATCGAAAATCAAAAAGAAGTGTATATCGTGACCGGAATTGATAACTTAGGTCTTGCGTATTGGGGAAAAACCGTGGTATAGTATATTTTAGACCAATCTAAAGTTGTTTTGAAGATATGAGGTATTTATTTCTGAGAAAGTAGGACTTATAGTATGTTGCATGTGAAAAATTTGGACGAGGGCTTAGAGATTTTTAAGGCACTTGGTTCAGAACTGAGAATTAATATTATCAAACTTCTTCAGGAAAACCATGAGATGAACATGAATGAACTTGCAACAAGTCTTGGAATTACAAATGGTGCACTGACCAGTCACATTAAAAAGCTGGAAGAGAGTGGAATCATTCAGGTTATGACAGAGCGCGGAAGTCATGGAAACCAGAAAGTCTGTAAAGTTGCAGTTGATAAAATTGTGGTTGATGTGGAATCTGAAGAAAATGAGGAAGACCAGAGTATTTATAATACAGAGGTAAAAGTAGGACATTATTCGGATTACGCTGTCTATCCGACCTGTGGACTTGCCACAAGTCAGGCGATTGTTGGTGAGGTAGATGACCCGCGTTATTTCTCTCATCCGGATAGAATCAATGCTGGAATTTTGTGGTTTACAAAAGGGTATATTGAATACATGATTCCAAATTTACTGCCAAGCGCAACAAAGATAGACCAGATTACGGTTTCGCTTGAAATTAGTTCGGAAGCCCCTGGAATTAATAATGACTGGCCGTCAGATATTTCCATTTTGTTAAATGATGTCAAAATCGGTACGTGGACAAGCCCTGGCGACTATGGTGATGTGCAGGGAATCTTTACACCGGACTGGTGGTTTCCAAACTGGAATCAGTATGGTCTGTTAAAGATGATTGTCATCAATAAAAAAGGAACGTTTGTGGATGGACTGAAAATATCAAACGTTACCATCAATGAATTTAATTTGGATTATAAGAGCACCGTAAGATTTAAATTTGAAATCGAAGAAGATGCAAAAAATGTTGGTGGAATTACTATTTTTGGAAGTGAATTTGGTAACTATAATCAGGACATTAAAGTACGGATTGCGTATAGTCCAATGGAAATAGCGAAAAAATAAAAATTAATAATAATATAAAAAATAAGAAAAGGCTCAAATTGACAAATTCTGTCAGTTTGTGCCTTTTTTATTTTCATTAAGGATTAAGGAAAGGGATTTTTATGAAGCGAAAAAAGTTAGCGGTATTATTTGCAGTGATGTCAGCTTCAGCACTGCTTATCACAGGCTGTGGGGCACAAAAAGAAAAATTAAAAGCGGACACTCCGGTAGAAAAAGAATTTTCCGAAGTATCGGTGCATGACCCATCGATTATAGAAGGAGATGATGGAAGTTATTATATTTTCGGTTCACATCTTGCAGTTGCAAAAACCGATGATTTAATGAACTGGACTTATGTAAATGAAGGGGTAAAAAATAAGAATACCGTCATTCCGGATGTATTAAAACAGATGAAAGAAGCGTTTGAGTGGTCACAGAGCAATACATTCTGGGCACCGGACGTAGTCAAATTAAATGACGGAACATATAAATTATACTACTGTAACTGTAAAGGGGATTCGCCACTGTCCTGTCTTGGTACTGCAGTTTCCGATTCGGTAGAAGGACCGTATACCAATGAGGGGTTGATGTTAAAATCAGGAATGAGTGCCAGTGAAAAAGATGAAGATGGAAATCTGTATCAGGCAACAACCGACCCGAATGTGGTAGACCCTGTTGTATTTTATGATAACGAGGGAAAACTTTGGATGATTTACGGTTCTTATTCCGGCGGAATCTTTGTAAAAGAAATGGATGCAGAAACCGGTATGCCGTTAGAAAGTGGATATGGGGAAAAACTGCTTGGAGGAAATCATTTAAGAATCGAAGCACCTTATGTTATCTATAACGAAGAAACCGGATATTACTATATGTTCCTGTCATTTGGCGGTCTGGATTCAGACGGTGGTTATAATATTCGTGTGTGCCGTTCCGAAAATCCAAGCGGACCTTATGTGGATTCTATGGGACAGGATATGAAAGACTGTAAAGGACTGGCAGGAAGCGCCTTTAGTGATGCAACCGCAGAATTATACGGAACGAAATTAATGGGTGGATATAAATTTACCTGGAAAGAGGGCGAAGAAGGAGAAGACCGCAAGGGTTACCTTTCACCAGGACATAACTCCTGTCTGTATCAGGAAGAAACTGGAAAATATTTTATTATTTATCATACCCGTTTTGAAAACAGTGGAGAAACCCACGAAGTCCGTGTACATCAGATGTTCTTTAATGAAGAGGGCTGGCCAGTGATTGCACCATACCGTTATACCGAAGAGAGCGCAGAAAAATTAGAAAGTAAACAACTTGTTGGAACGTATAAATACATCAATCATGGACGTGATATTTCTCCGGATATGAAAGAATCAGAAGAATTGATATTAAACAAAAATAATACCTTAAGTGGTGCACTGGAGGGAACATGGGAATTAAGCGGAGATTATAATATTACCTTAAAGACCGACGAGGCAGAGTATAAAGGGATTGCATTAAAACAATGGGATGAGGACGGAAAGAAATACGTTATGACCTTTACCGCACTGGACAGTAAAAGTGGAACTGCTATCTGGGGCAGTGGTTTAAATGCATTAAATGCAATAGAATAAATGCAATAGAAGAATAAGAAATTGATTTTTTAAATGCGGTATTTGAGCCGGAAATTAAATTTATCATTAGGAACAGGCTGACGCTGTAATTGCAGGAATTCCTATGGGACGTCCTGGAGAAACACAGGAAGTTGCAAATGCAATCGTATTCCTTGCTTCTAAAGAAGCTTCTTATATTACTGGAGAAGAAATCAATATTAACGGTGGTTCTCATATGGATTAATGCCATGAATCCAAACTCTCATTCGTTCCTGCTAAAATAGAAAACATAATAAAAATAATAAAATTCTATTGATGCAACTTGCCATTGCATTCATTCCAAAAACCGGTCAGTCAGAAAATCCGATTAATCTGACTGGTCGGTTTTATTATCCTATTATCCGATTAAAGTCTGATGTGAATATCAAAAATTTTGGTGTACATCACGAATAAATTAGTTGTTTTATCGAATCGTACCAAGTATAATGGAATGAACAACATCCAATGTTACACAAAAACGAGGAAAGGAGTATGAGCGATGCCTGAATACTTAAAAAAAATTAACCGGTCATCAGTTGTACAGCGTGTAATTGACCGTCTTACACAGGCGATGCTGAGTGGGGAATTAAAACCGGGAGATAAGATTCCTACAGAAATGGAGCTGTCAGAGCAGCTAGGAGTGGCACGCAATTCCATACGTGAAGCAATAAAGATTCTGGTTTATATTGGGGTATTAGAAATTAAAAGAGCAGAAGGAACTTTTGTATGTAATGGCTTCTCAGAAAGTCTGATTGACCCAATGATTTATGGAATTATCTTGAATCAGCAAAATGAACAGGAACTGCATGAATTAAGAGCAATGGTAGAGACAGGTGTGATGCGTCTTGCTGTTGAAAAATGCAGTGAAGAAGAGATTGCACAGCTGAAAGAAAGAATGATTCATTTAAAAGAAACAATTATGGTAGAATATCCGGATGTAGATGCTGTATTTGAGGCAGATAACGAGTTTCATGATGCAATCACAGATATGGGACATAACTCTATGATTTCTAAAATAAACGCAATTATGCGCGTTCTCACATATTCTACGAGATATGAATCAGTAAAGGGAATGTTAGAGTCCGGAAGGAAAGAAGAATTGTATGAAGCACATGAACGAGTGTATCAAATGATTGAAAATCGCCAGAAATAGGGTCTGCATCAGTCTGTAGAAGCAACTTATTTTTTAAGGGCTTTTGGGGAAATCTTAAAAGTGTGAGAAAAAATAGAAAACCAATAATCGTTGTATATTTTGTCGAAAAAAGAGCACAAAAATAGGTGCAAAGTCCTCTGGTTTTATTGCGGTTTTACCAAAAATATGGTATAGTATAGTTACGTTTTATACATACATAAAAAATAGAATAGTAGGAGTGGTTAAAAATGTATCAAGAAGAATATGAACGCTGGCTGGCAGCAGACCTTGAAGATGCGGATTTGAATCCGGAATTATCAAAAATTAAAGGAATCGATGAAGAAATCAAAGACCGTTTTGCTGTAGCATTAAAATTTGGAACTGCAGGACTTCGTGGTGTACTTGGAGCAGGAACAAACCGCATGAACATTTATGTGGTACGTCAGGCAACACAGGGTCTTGCAAACTGGGTAAAAACACAGGGCGGAAATCAGACTGTGGCAATCAGTTATGACAGTCGTTTAAAGAGTGACGTATTTGCAAAAAATGCAGCAGGTGTACTGGCTGCAAATGGAATTAAAGTCAGAATTTATGACGCTTTAATGCCGGTACCGGCACTTTCCTTTGCAACACGTTACTATGAATGTAACGCAGGTATTATGGTAACCGCTTCTCACAACCCGGCAAAATATAACGGATATAAAGCTTATGGTCCGGACGGATGCCAGATGACAGATGACGCAGCTGCAATTGTATATGAAGAGATTCAGAAAACAGATGTATTAACAGGTGCCAAATATATGTCCTTTGCAGAAGGTGTGGAAGAAGGACTGATTCGTTTTGTAGGAGATGACTGCAAAAAAGCACTTTACGAAGCAATCGAATCTCGTCAGGTTCGTCCGGGTCTTTGCAAAACAGCAGGTCTTAAACTGGTTTACAGCCCATTAAACGGTTCTGGTCTTGTACCGGTTACTCAGGTATTAAAAGATATCGGAATTACAGATATCACAATCGTTCCGGAACAGGAATATCCAAATGGATACTTCACAACCTGCAGTTATCCGAATCCGGAAATTTTTGCAGCTCTGGAATTAGGATTAAATCTGGCAAAAGAAACAGGTGCAGACTTAATGCTTGCAACTGACCCGGATGCAGACCGTGTTGGTATTGCAATGAAATGCCCGGATGGCTCCTATGAACTGGTAACAGGAAATGAAGTTGGTGTACTGCTTTTAGACTATATCTGCGCAGGTCGTATCGAAAAAGGCACAATGCCGAAGAATCCGGTAGCAGTAAAATCTATCGTTTCCACACCACTTGCGGATGCAGTAGCAGAGCATTACGGAGTAGAGCTCAGAAGCGTACTGACAGGATTTAAATGGATTGGTGACCAGATTGCACAGCTTGAAGAAGCTGGTGAAGTAGACCGCTTTATCTTTGGATTTGAAGAGAGCTATGGATATCTTGCAGGACCGTATGTACGTGATAAAGATGCTGTAATCGGTTCTATGCTGATTTGTGAAATGGCTGCATACTACAGAAGTATCGGAAGTTCCTTAAAACAGAGAATGGAAGAAATCTACGCACAGTATGGTCGTTACTTAAATAAAGTGGACAGTTTTGAATTCCCGGGCTTGAGTGGAATGGACAAGATGTCTGCATTAATGCAGGGACTTCGTGACAAACCACTGACAGAAATTGCCGGACATCAGATTGTCAAAGTAACAGACTATACAAAACCGGAAGAAACAGGACTTCCATCTGCAAATGTTTTAATTTACAAACTGGATAACGGTGAAACTGTTGTTGTTCGTCCATCCGGAACAGAACCGAAGATTAAGATTTATTACACAACACTTGGAAAGAATCTGGAAGAAGCAGAGGCTGAGAAGGAGAAATTAGCTAAAGCGTTAGAACCAATTATGAAATAATATGAAGAAATCATACTGCGTCATATCTTGAGTATTGTTGATGTGCCAAAAACTTAATAGATAAAAAATAAAACAGAGGTGTATTGCTTAAAAACGATACACCTCTGTTTTTTATTCCGTGAAATATTCCGGATATTGTTTCATAATTTCCGTTTTTTCTGTCTGATATCGGGTCAAATGTCGGGTCATAAAAATTTCTGCCATTTCAGCATCTTTTCGTTTTAATGCATATAAAATATCTTCGTGATCCGGAATCGTTGATTTCGCATATCCGGATTTTGCTGCAAGTGCACGAAGCCGGTCAAAGTGAACCATCTGTTCTTCTACAAAATGATAGGACCACATTTTGCCTGCACATTCAAAAATAAGACGATGAAATTCATTGTCGATTTCAAGAAAACGGTCTCCGTCTTTGGTAGTCTGGCAGGCTTTCTGCTGTTCAATGTTTTGTTTCAGTGCAAGCAGGTAGTCATCTGTAATAGACTCACAGGCAAGTTTGATAACTGCTGTTTCCATAACAAGACGTACAAAACGGGATTCTTCGACAATTGCATAATTAATTTTAGAAATATAACTTCCTCTTTGTGGAAGAATTTCGACAAGTCCAATACGGTTTAATTCGATTAAAGCTTCACGAATCGGGGTTCTTGAAAGGGAAAGGGCAGAAGAAAGTTCATTTTCACTGACTGCACTTCCGGGCTGAAGTTCAACGTGGATAATGTTATATAAAAGAACCCGCATGGCATAGGATCTTGCTGTTTCAGAAGAATTTCTGTCAAGTATTATCATATAAAATCCCCTCTCTTTGCTAATAGTAGAAATGATAACCTAATTTCTAATTATACGCTATGAAACTGTTTTTTACCAGATGAAAATTAGAGTTTGTTATCCTTTTAACAACTTACATACTAGTATACTGAAAAGCGAGACTTAAAGTCAATGGTTTAAACTGAAAATAAAAAAAATTGTACAAAATACATAAAAAAATAAAAAAATATATAGTGAAAATGTGAATTGAAAAAATTTTGAGTTTATACTACCATACTAGTATACGAGAAAGAGATACACATAAACTGAAAACATAAAATAAAAAATCAAAATGATAAGGAGAATGTTTATTATGGAAATGACAATGCGTTGGTATGGAAAAGAGTATGATACAGTTACATTACAGCAGATTCGTCAGAGCTGTTATGTAAAAGGAATTATTTCCACACTGTATAACAAAATGCCGGGAGAGGTATGGGAATTGGATGAAATCCTTGCACTGAAAAAAGATGTTGAAGATGCAGGACTTTTCCTCGCAGGTATCGAAAGTGTTAACGTAAGTGATGCAATCAAAACCGGCGGTCCGGACAGAGACAAAGACATCGAAGCATACATCAAAACATTAGAGAACCTTGGTAAAGCAGATATTCACATGGTATGTTACAACTTCATGCCGGTATTTGACTGGACAAGAACAGAACTTGACCGTATGAGAGAAGATGGAACAACCGTTCTTGCATATAATCAGGATGTAATCGACAGCATGGATCCGGAAAAAATGTTCGACGCTATCAAAAACGATATGAACGGAACCGTAATGCCGGGTTGGGAACCGGAACGTATGGAAAAAGTAAAAGAACTGTTTGAACTTTACAAAGACATTGACGAAGAAAAACTGTTCGAAAATCTGAAATACTTCCTGGAAGCAATCATGCCGGTTTGTGACAAATACGACATCAACATGGCAATTCATCCAGATGACCCATCATGGAGCGTATTTGGACTTCCACGTATCATTTCTTCTCAGGCAAAATTAAAACGTCTGATTGAAATGGTGCCAAACAAACACAACGGTGTTACATTCTGCATGGGTTCTTATGGAACAAATTTAAACAACGATTTAGTTGCAACTGTTAAGATGTTAAAAGGAAGAATTCATTTCGCACACATCAGAAACCTTCGTTTCAATGATGGAATGAGAGATTTTGAAGAAAGTGCTCATTTAAGCTCTGACGGAACATTTGACATGCATGCAGTTATGAAAGCTTTATATGAAACAGGATTTGAAGGACCAATCCGTCCAGACCATGGAAGAATGATTTGGGGCGAAAAAGCAATGCCAGGATACGGTCTGTATGACAGAGCACTTGGTGCAGCTTACCTTTGCGGATTATGGGAAGCAATCGAAAAAGAAGCAAAAAGCGAAAATAAATAATTATAGTAAATAAGAATAGAAAGGTGAAAATGAAGATGAAGCTGACATTAGACGGTATTAAAGATAAGAAAAGCTGGGAAGCAGCAGGCGTTGTGCTTCCATCCTATGATATTGAAAAAGTAAAAGAAGAAACAAAGAAATCCCCAGCTTGGGTACATTTCGGAATCGGAAATATTTTCCGTATCTTCATTGGTGGAATCGCAGATACTTTAATTTCCAACGGAGCTATGGACAAAGGTATTACCTGCGTAGAGACATTTGACTTCGATGTAGTGGACAAAATCTACGCTCCTTATGACAATCTGGTTCTGGGTGTTACCTTAAAAGCAGACGGAAGTACAGATAAAAAAGTAATCGCTTCTTTAACAGAGGCAATCAAAGCACAGTCTAATGTAGAGGCTGAGTGGAATCGTTTAAAAGAAATCTTCCAGAATAAAGACCTTCAGATGATTTCCTTTACTATCACAGAAAAAGGTTATGCATTAAAAGGCGCAGATGGAACTTATTTCCCATTCATCCAGAGCGATATCGACAATGGTCCGGAAAAAGCAGGTTCTGCAATGGCTGTTGTATGCGCACTGCTTCATGAACGTTTCAAAGCAGGAAAAACTCCGTTAGCTGTTGTTTCTATGGATAACTGCTCTCACAATGGAGAAAAACTGAGAAATTCTATTCTTACAATGGCAGAAGAATGGAACAAAAAAGGATTCGTAGAAGATGAATTCGTAGCTTACATCTCTGATGAAGCACAGGTATCTTTCCCATGGTCTATGATTGATAAAATCACACCAAGACCGGCAGAATCTGTATGCAAATCTTTAGAGGAACTTGGAATCGAAGACATTGCACCGGTTATTACTTCTAAGAGAACTTATATTGCACCATTTGTAAATGCAGAAGGACCGCAGTATCTGGTAATTGAAGACCGTTTCCCGAATGGCAGACCGGCTCTTGAAAAAGCAGGTGTTTACATGACAGACCGTGACACTGTAAACAAAGTAGAACGTATGAAAGTTACAACCTGCTTAAATCCACTGCATACAGCACTGGCTACTTACGGATGTGTATTAGGATATACTTTAATTGCAGACGAAATGAAAGACGAACAGTTAAACAAACTGGTTCATGAAATCGGTCCTGTAGAAGGCATGCCGGTTGTTACAGACCCGGGTATTCTTTCACCGGCAGAATTCGTAGACGAAGTTATCAACACTCGTATTCCGAATCCATTTATGCCTGATACTCCACAGCGTATTGCAACAGATACTTCTCAGAAAGTTGGAATCCGTTACGGAGAAACTATCAAATCTTATGTGGAAAAATACGGAGATGCAAAGAAATTAAAGGCAATCCCGCTGGCAATCGCTGGATGGTGCAGATATCTTCTTGGTCTTGATGACAATGGAGAAGCGTTTGAACTTTCCGCAGACCCAATGCTGGATGAATTAAAAGCAGAATTAAAAGGAATCGAATTTGGCAAACCGGAAAGCTACAACGGACAGCTTAAATCCATTCTTTCTAATGAAAACATCTTCGGAATTGACCTCTACAAAGCTGGTATCGGCGAACTGATTGAAGAAATCTTTGTAAAAGAGATTGCAGGCGCAGGTGCAGTAAGAGCAACATTAAAAGAATACTTAGCATAATTAAATCAATAGATTTAGCATAAAAAATCCCCCGGGGTTGTTTTTGATAACAACCTCGGGGGATTTTTTAATTTTTTACAGTTCACGTTTTAAAATTTCTTCTTTTCTGCTTAAGATGTCTCCGTTTAAAATTTCATTTTCTACATTCTCAAATCCAAGACGGTCTACTGTCAGTGCAAAACGTTCTCCCGGTTTTCCGTTTTCGCGGAAGAATAAGATGGTCTTTTCAATGATATCCATTGCTTCTTCTTTGGAAGTAAAGACTTTATTTAAGGAACGACCCTGTGAAATCTGTTTTCCCCAGCGTCCGCCAATGTAAATTTTAAATCCGTAAGTACCATTTTTAATGCTGTCAAAATGGCAGTTTCCAACACAGCGACCACAGTGGATACAGACCTTTTTATCAATGTTTAAGACACCGTCAACAACTTTAGCGGCACCGGACGGACATACTGCTTCGATGGCACATTTTTTACAGCCTTTGCAGAGAGTTTCATCAAAGTTTGGAACTCTCTGACCAATGATTCCAAGGTCATTTAAATCTGGTTTTACACAATTATTAGGACATCCGCCAACGGCAATTTTAAATTTATGAGGAAGTTTTACTTCATGATATCCCTCATAAAAACGTTTGTGAACTTCTTCGGAAATTGCGAAAGAATCTAACAGACCATAATGGCAGGTGGTTCCTTTACAGGATACAACTGGGCGAACACGTGGACCGGTTCCGCCAACGGTTAAGCCTTCTTTTGCAAGATGAGCCTGAAATGCTTCTACTTTATCATAAGGGATGCCCTGAATTTCTACAGTCTGGCGGGTAGTGAAGGTAAGCACTCCATTTCCGAATTTTTCTGCGGCTTCTGTTAAACACTGAGCCTGAGCAGCGGAAATTTTTCCATTTACAGTGATAACCCGTGCAGAAAAGTTATCGGTTCCTTTGTTATTTAAGAAGCCAAGTCCTTTTAAACGTTTTTCTTCTTCTTTGCTGACAGTTAATGCTGACATTTTATTCCTCCTTGAGCTTTTTATGTACCAGTACAGCGTAAATATAGCAGCTGCTTAATATTCAATGTACCAGTTTTAATAACTATAATATAACACTTGTTGATGTATTTGAAAAATGATATTATTTTATAAAAATGATAGGTTTTACCTATAGATAAAAGGGAATGATAAAAACAATGACGATTCGATACCTTACGATTTTTTTGGCTGTTGCAGAGTATGGAACGATGAGTGCGGCGGCAAAACATCTTTATCTTTCACAGCCGACCGTCAGTCAGGCAATTCGTGAAATGGAACAGCATTATCATGGGTTATTATTTGAACGGTTTGGAAAGAAATTATATCTGACAGAGAGGGGAAAATTACTGCTTTCTCACGCAAGGGATTTGGTGAGTCGGTTTGAACAGTTAGATGAGTTGATGCTCAATCAGGGACAGAACGAACGATTTCGGCTTGGAACAACGCTGACAGTGGGAACATGCCTTGCACCGGCATTGATTGGAGAATTAGAACAGAGTCTGACGGGGCTTGAGGTGTATTCTTTTGTCAGCAATACGCATGAAATTGAAGAGAAATTATTGAAATCTGAACTCGATGCGGCAGTCGTGGAAGGAGAAATTCAGTCGCCGGATTTGGTTGTGATTCCGATTATTGAGGACTGTCTGGTACTTGGATGCGGAAGCCGGCATCCATTTTTTGAAAAAATTCAAATTTCAAATTCAGAATTAAATGGTCAGTGCTTTGCAATGCGTGAGCTGGGAAGCGGAACAAGACAGCTTTTTGAGGACTATGTGAAACGGCATCACATTTCAATCAAGGTAACGTGGGAGGCAAATTGTCCACGTACGATTATCAATGCAGTGATTTGGAATAAAGTGCTTTCTGTTATGTCGCTTCGTCTTTTAACACATGAGCTGGCGCATGAAAAAATTCGGGTGTTTTATGATGAAAAACAGGAATGGAACCGCAAATTTAAGTTGGTGTATCATAAAAATAAATTTCTGACACCTGCGATTTATGAATTGGAAAAAATTTTATATCAGCATAAAGAAATGAAATTACCGAAAGAGTATGGGATTCTGGCTCATGAGTGAGCTGGAATCCTGTATTTTTGTTTGGGAAAGAATATATATATAAAATTTTTACATATATATTGACAATACGATGCTCTGGTACTATACTATATATAAAATTTATATATATAAATATTTTACATATTAAAAAAGGAGATGATTGCATGTATTTTCCGGTTTCTGCTTTATTGATTGAATATCTGATTCTGACAATTGTGGAAACTCAGGACTCTTATGGATACGAAATCAGTCAGACAATTAAACTGGTGGCGGATATTAAGGAATCAACGCTTTATCCGATTTTGAAAAAACTTGAAAAGGCAGGATTTCTTACTACGTATTCACAGGAGTTTCAGGGAAGAAAAAGAAAGTATTATTCGATTACCGAAAGTGGAAAAGAGCAAATCGAATATTTAAACGGTGAGTGGACTGTTTACCGTGATACAATTGACGGAATCGTAGAGGGGAGGATTCGAAGGTGAGTAAAGAAGAATATTTAAAACAGCTACAGAAATATTTGAAAAAGCTTCCGAAACAGGACTATGAGGATGCGATGGAATATTTTATTGAATATTTTGAAGAGACAGATGAAGCCGGTGCACAAGAATTAATGAAAGAACTTGGAACACCAAAAGAAGCAGCAAGGGATTTGATTTCTAATCTTCTGGATAAAAAAATAGAAGAGCAAGAACCAGTGTTTGGAGTGGAAGATAAAAAGGTTGAAAAAGATAAGAAACAGTCAAAATGGAACATTTTCTGGATTGCCTTACTTGCGATCTTTGCAGCACCGATTGGGGCACCGCTTGTTTTTTCTGCCCTTGTTGTTTTATTATCTTTGGTTTTGTGTGCGGGTATTTTAGTCCTATGTGTGTTTATTTTTGGGCTTTCATTCTTTTTGGTCGCAGGCAAACTGGTGATTCGTGGTATTTTAGCAATTCCGTATTCAATATCCGGATTTGCGCTTATAAGTGGAAGTGGAATTTTTTTTGTCGGTCTTGCAATTCTTAGCGTGATTCTTGGTATTTATCTTGCAAAATGGTTTGGGCTGTTATTTGTAAAACTGGCACAGTGGATTTCAAAACACTCTAAGAAATCTAAACAAGGAGGAAAGAGTCATGAATAAATGGATGAGAAATTGTCTGGTAGCAGGAGCTGGCTGTACGGTCGCAGGGATGCTTCTTTTTGCAGCGGGATTTTTAACCGGAGGAAAAAATTATGTGCTTGCAGCTGATTTAAATCAGCTCAAAGGTTCAGCGACAAAAAAGAATTCTGCTTGTGAATTAGAGAAAACAAAGATAGATACCTATACCACGTTAAATGTAGACCTCTCTTCTTTAAATTTACAAATGGTATCGTCTGATGATGATTCTTATTATATCAGTTATACGACTTCAGATTCAAAGGAAAAAGAACCGGTTTCTTATGATGTGAAAAATAAAATTCTTACGCTTAAAGAAGATTCAGACTCCAATTCTTATACGCATATAGATATTGGATTTCTTACAGCATTCCTGTCAAAAGACAAAGATTTTATGACGGATGAAAATGTTGTAACATTATATGTTCCGGAGAATGCAAAATTTCAAAATGCAACGCTGAACAGTGACTTGGGTAATATTTTGCTGAATCATGTCTGCTTTGAAAGTGGAACAGTTTCATCAGGTGATGGAGATATTTTTATTAAGAACAGCACATTAAAAGAGGTTGCTGTTTCAGCTTCTTTAGGAGATGTGAAAGCTTATGATTCTAAGATAAAAACCTGTAACTTTGTTTTGTCAGACGGTGATTTTACCGCAAAAAATAATGAATTTACAGGCGAGACTTTAATCAACGATGACTTAGGAAATATAGAAGTACAAGGTTCAAAAAAACAATGGTCATCGCTTGGAGTAGATGCTTCTACCGATCTGGGGGATATTGAGGTGTCAGAGACTCTTGAAGGAACACTAAAAGAAAAGGATTCGGATGAAAGTGAATACCAAAGAAGTGGAAAAAACGGAAAAGTAAAGTTACATGCAGAGGATGGAGACATTACAATGAAATGTAATTAGTTAATAGAACTTCTTCTTTTTTTGCCATTGTATTGCTGTTTTTTGTATAGTATGATAGAAAGTGTCAGAAAGAAAAAAGTTGCTTAATAGAAGAGACAGGAGATGAAAGCGAAAAATGAAACAAAATAAATATGAAATTGATATGTGCAATGGCTCGATCATGGACAAATTAATTTCGTTTTCGCTTCCACTGATGCTTTCCGGTATTTTGCAGTTAATGTTCAATGCGGTGGATATCGTTGTAGTAGGAAGATTTAGTGGAAGTTCAGCACTTGCGGCTGTCGGTTCAACGACAGCATTAATCAATGTGTTTACAAATCTGTTTATTGGAGTGTCGCTTGGGGCAAATGTACTGGCTGCGCGTTTTTATGCATCAGGGCGGCAAAAAGAGATGTCCGAAACGGTACATACTTCGATTTTACTGGCACTTGTCAGTGGTGTTGCTATGGCAATTATTGGACTGATATTTTCAAGAGGAGCGCTCGAATTGATGGGAACACCGGGAGATGTCATAGACCAGTCCAGCCTGTATATGAAAATTTATTTCTTAGGCATGCCATTTTTTATGCTCTATAACTATGGGGCGGCGATTTTAAGAGCGGTCGGAGATACAAAACGTCCGTTAATCTTTTTAATTATTTCAGGTATAACAAATGCAGTTCTTAACATGATTTTGGTGATTGTATTTGATATGGGAGTGGCAGGTGTCGCAATTGCAACCGTGATTTCCCAGCTGATTTCCTGTATTTTAGTACTTTGGTGTTTATATAAAACAGAGGGAAGTTATCAGCTTCGTTTTTCAAAATTGAAGATGAAAAAAGAATATTTAAAACAGATTTTTCAGGTGGGAATCCCTGCCGGAGTACAAAGTACGGTTATTAATTTTTCTAATGCATTATTGCAGTCTTCGGTCAACTCCTTTGGTTCAACTGCAATGGCAGGATACACAGCGGCCAATAATATTCTCGGCTTTTTATACGCTTCCATCAATGCCGTAACACAGGCATGTATGAGTTTTACAAGTCAGAATTATGGTGTAAATAAACCAAAACGAATGGATCGGGTTATGATGGACTGCGTTATTTTAAGTGTGGGAGTGTCACTGGTATTTGGATGCGGCGCTTATGCATTTGGTGGAGAAATCCTGAAAATTTATACGACAGACCCGGAGGTTATTGGCTGTGGTATGGAGATTTTAGCATTGACAACGGTGACATATTTCTTATGCGGAGTGATGGATTTATTCCCAGGAGCACTTCGAGGAATGGGAGCGTCTGCTGTGCCGATGATTTTATCCATTATTGGTACCGTTGGAACAAGAATTGTATGGATTTTTGGGATTTTCCCATCCCATCGTTCTTTAAAAATTTTGTTTGTTTCCTATCCGGCATCCTGGATGCTGACTATTTTGATGCAGGCGGTCTGCTTTTATTTTGTAAGAAAGAAAGTGCATCGGGAATTAAAACAGCAGACAGTATTTGAGAATGATAGGTAAGACAGAAAGGAAAAAAACAATGAGATTAACAATGCTTGGAACCGGAAATGCACTGGTAACAGAGGTTTATAATACCTGTTTTGTGATAGAAAATGAAAACCAATATCTGCTGGTTGATGGCGGTGGCGGAAGTGAAATTTTAAAACGCTTAAAAGACGCTAAGATTTCTATTGCAGATATTCACCATATCTTTGTGACCCATAAACACATCGACCATATTTTGGGAATTGTATGGATGACTCGTATTATCTGCCAAAATATGCAGAAAGGTGCTTATGAAGGCGATGCATATATTTACGGACATGAGGAAGTGATTTCTTTAATTCAGGAACTTTCAGAGAAACTGCTTCAGAAAAAACAGACCGATTTTATCGGAAAACGAGTGCATCTGGTTGTGGTTACAGATGGAGAAGAAAAAGAAATCATTGGAAAGAAAGTGACGTTCTTTGATATTCATTCCACAAAAGCAAAACAGTTTGGTTTCTGCATGGAATTAGAAGAAGGACAGAAACTGACCTGCTGTGGAGATGAACCTTACTGTGACTGGGAAGAAAAATATGCAAAGGGAAGTAAATGGCTTTTGCATGAAGCATTTTGCCTGTATGGACAGAGGGAAACCTTCCATCCGTATGAAAAAAATCATTCTACCGTAAAAGATGCCTGTGAACTGGCGGAAGAATTAGGGGTAGAAAATCTGATTTTATATCATACCGAAGATAAAAATATCAAAGCAAGAAAGGCACTTTATACGGAAGAAGGAAAAGCCTATTATCATGGAAACCTCTATGTGCCGGATGATATGGAAGCGTTTGAATTATAATAAATGAGGACATTATGTATAAAATATTAATCGTAGAAGACGATGTTGTAATTGCAGATGGGCTAAAAACACACTTTGAAAAATGGGATTATCAGGTGGAGTGTGTGACGGATTTTAAAAATGTGATGGATACGTTTTTAAAATTTGAGCCACAGCTTGCCCTTTTAGATTTGGTTCTGCCATTTTTCAATGGATTTCACTGGTGTCAGGAAATCAGAAAAGTATCGAAGGTGCCGGTTCTGTTTATTTCTTCGGCTAACGAGAGCATGAATATTGTAATGGCAATGAACATGGGTGGAGATGAATTTATTGAAAAACCGTTTGATTTAAATGTGGTGACGGCAAAAGTACAGGCAGTGCTCAGACGGACGTATGAATTTCAGGGCAGTGTCGATGTGATGCAATGGCACGGGGCATACTTAAATCTTGCCGATGCAACGATTGAGTATCAGAAGAACAAAATGGAATTAACAAAAAATGAATTTCGCCTGTTTCAGATGTTGTTAGAACATGCCGGAAAGATTGTATCGAGAGATGCGCTCATTACAAGACTGTGGGAAAGTGATGAGTTTATTGACGATAATACTCTGACTGTAAACATGACAAGACTCCGTAAAAAACTCGAACAGATTGGTCTAAAAGAAGTGATTCAGACCAAAAAAGGAATTGGATATATGGTGGCAAAATGAGAATATTTGCAGGATTTTTAAAAGAGCGGGCAAGGGAAATTTTGCTTTATATAATAACGCTGGCACTTTTGAAATTTGTATTTTTTCTCTATAATCTTCCATCTGATGCGTTGAATTATGGTTTTTTGCTGGTTCTTGTGCTGGCTGGAATTTTATTTTTCATTGATTTTTGCGAGTTTTATAAGAGGCATAAAGAGCTTGTGTTAGTAGAGAAAAATATGCAGGATGCGCTCCTGGATTTGCCGGAACCGGATACTTTAATTGAAAATGATTATCAGGATTTGCTTGATAAATTAGAAGAAATCCGAAGAAAATTAAAGTCCGAAGAATTGATTTCCAGACAGGAAATGCAGGATTATTATGGGATGTGGGTGCATCAGATTAAGACGCCGATAGCCGGTATGCGGATGTTGTTACAAACGATGGAGGACGAATATCCCGAAGAGAAGAAATTGCGGGAATTAAAGGCAGAATTATTTCGGATTGAACAGTATGTGGAAATGGTACTGACGTATCTTAGAATGGAAGATATGGCTTCGGATTTAAAATTTGAGCATTATGTACTGGATGATTTAATTCGGTCAAGCATCCGCAAATATTCCCAGATGTTTATCTTAAAAAAGATTCGGTTAGAATATCAGGCGGTGAATCAGAATGTGATTACAGATAAAAAATGGCTGTGTTTCGTAATCGAACAGATTTTATCCAATGCATTAAAATACACTGAAAAAGGTGGAACGATTCAAATTTTTACAAAACAGGAATCCAATCAGTTATGGCTTGTGATTGAGGATAATGGAATTGGAATCTGGGAAGAAGATTTGCCACGAGTGTTTGAGCGGGGCTTTACCGGATATAACGGCAGGGCAGATAAAAAATCCACCGGAATCGGGCTGTATCTTTGTAAGAAAGTGATGGGACGGTTACGGCATCAGATTCGGATAGAATCCAAAGTGGGTGTGGGAACACAGGTATTTTTGGGACTGGCAAGAGAAGAACTGCATACCGAATAAAAAAATAAAAAATAAAGATATATCACAGGGAAATTCTCAGTGAGAGAGAGAAAAGAGACAAGTACAGGGTTGGCGAAAAAGCCACTGCATTTGTCTCTTTTTAGGTTTTAGAGATTCTAATGACTGTTATTCTTTAAAGTAAAGAGGTGCAATTTCCTGACCGTTAGAAGTCAATTTGGTCGCAATATTAACTCCATTTTCTGTATAATATTCGATTTCAACAGAAACACAGGAACGAATAAAATGATTGCTTGCAGGATAAACGTCACTGATTTCTGTTTGAATTTGTTCTGCATTTGAAATATCAAAAGCAGTTTGGCGTTCTTCGCCTTCTCCAGGATAAGTTCTTGCTCCTGGATTTTCTAAATCGACATACATCGTAGTACCATTTACGGATAAAACATAAGCCTGCACTGTTTGAAGTGGATTATTTTGAGTTTCTTCAACTGTGTCGGTCTGGGTTGTATCGTCGGCAGTTTCAATATTGGCAGGCTGATTTTCCTGTTCGGATTCTAATGTTGTATTGGAGTTAGCGTAAGTTTCTGTATCAGTAGTATTGCCGGAATTATTCAATGATTCTGCAGCGGAAGGAGCAGTGGAATCATTATTGTTTACGGTATTAGCGGTTTCTGAAGAATCAGTAGAATTTGTGGATTCTGGCGCTGTCGTGGACTCAGAAGTATTTTTGTCTTTCGATACAGAACTTTTTGCTGTGTCCTCTTGTGGAAGGTTAACAGCGGAAGTTTTTGTGTTGTCGGTTTCAGATACTTGAACTGTTTTATCTTTTGAAGGAGAAGAAATTTTCTTAGATAGAGGGTATCCAATACATAATAAAGATACACAGCATAGAGTAAGTAAAACGATACGTTTTTTCATAAAATTCCCCCTTTTAAATATTTATTTTCTATAAATTTATTATACTAATTTGGTGATGTATGGTCAAATTAAAAAAGTATTGATCTATTTTAATGTGTATGACAAAATTATGAAGAATAAAAAATTTAGTTTTACAGTGAAATTTTAACCTTACAACAATGTAAGATTCAAAGAGAAAATGTAACCTGATTCAATGGTAATACATTTTCTCTTTTTTTATAATAAGCATTGTAAGGTAAAGAAATAAAGACGAACAAAAAAAGAGAGGATGAGAAAAAAATGGCATTACTGGATGTAAAGAATGTGAAGAAAATATATACCACCCGATTTGGAAAGAATCAGGTAGAAGCCTTAAAAAATGTGACTTTTTCGGTGGAAGAAGGAGAATATGTGGCAATTATGGGAGAGTCCGGTTCCGGAAAGACGACGTTATTAAATATTTTAGCTGCGCTTGATAAACCGACACAGGGAAAAGTTTACTTAAAAGGAAATGATTTGGGAGTACTTCGGGAGAAGGAAATTTCTACATTTCGAAGAGAAAACCTGGGATTCGTATTTCAGGATTTTAATCTGTTAGATACATTTTCTTTAAAGGATAATATCTTTCTTCCGTTGGTGCTTTCTGGAAAGAAATATCAGGAAATGGAAAGGCGGCTTGCACCGATTGCGGAAAAACTTGGAATTACAGCGTTACTTCAGAAGTATCCGTATGAAGTTTCGGGAGGTCAAAAGCAGAGAGCGGCGATTGCCCGTGCATTAATCACAAAACCACAGTTGATTTTAGCAGATGAACCTTCCGGTGCGCTAGATTCAAAAGCGGCGGACAGCCTGATGCATCTATTCCATACGATTAACATGGATGGACAGACGATTGTTATGGTAACGCATAGTGTCAAGGCGGCAAGCAGTGCGAGCAGGGTATTATTTATCAAAGATGGAGAAGTCTTTCATCAGCTGTATCGAGGAAATCTGACCAACGAAGAGATGTATCAGAAGATTTCTGATACACTGACTGTACTTGCAACAGGAGGTGAGGGAGAGTGAAACTCTATATCCGTCTGGCAGTAACAAATTTAAGAAATAATCGAAGAACGTATGTACCTTATATTTTAACAGCAATTTTAAGCATCATGATGTTTTTCATGATTGATACACTTGGAAGAATAAAAGAGATTGCAGGAGACGGCTCAATGAAGATTTGTCTTCAGTATGCAACCGGGATTCTGGTGGTTTTCTCAGTGATTTTTTTATTCTATACGAACAGCTTTTTAATAAAAAGAAGAAAAAAAGAAATCGGAGTTTATAACATTCTTGGAATGGGAAAATTTCACATCGCAAAGATGATGGGAATTGAAAGTCTGCTGATAAGTGGAATCAGCCTTTTGGGTGGAGTCGGACTGGGAAGTGTGTGTAACAGATTGATGTATCTGATATATTTGAAAATCTTACACCAAAATGCAAAATCTGGCATTGTATTTTCAAGACCGGCAGGAGTGGATACACTTGTTGTATTTTGTGGAATCTTTTTTCTAACGTATCTTTACAATATTATCCAGATTCGTCTTTCTAATCCGGTAGAACTTTTACATGGAGGAAATGCAGGCGAGCGCGAACCGAAAACCAAATGGCTGATGACAATTTTTGGACTGGTTACACTTCTTGGAGGCTATTATCTGGCGCTTACGACGAAAGAACCATTGGCAGCACTTGGAATCTTCTTTGTGGCAGCGATACTGGTTATCATCGGAACCTATGCATTATTTACGGCAGGCAGTATTGTATTATTAAAAATGCTGAAAAAGAATAAACGATATTATTATAAGGCGAATCACTTTACCGCAGTTTCAGGAATGATTTACCGTATGAAACAAAATGCAGTGGGACTTGCTAATATCTGTATCTTAAGTACGATGGTAATTGTGTTGGTTTCCATGACAGTCTCTTTGTATGCAGGAATGAGTGACATTTTAGCGGCAAGATTTCCAAGTCCGGCAAAGATAGAAATCTTTTCAACAAATGAGGAAGAAGAGCAGCAGGTAAAACAGATTCTAAAAGAAGAGACAGAGAAGGAAAATGTAAAAGTGGTCTCTGAAATTACCTATCATGGGGCGAGTTTTATGGCAGATTTCAAAGAAGGCACTTTTTCCTTGAAAACAGTATATGCTTTTTCGGGAACAGGAGACAATGGAATTACGATGATTCCTGTTGATGAGTACAACCAGATGGAAAATCAGAATATTTCCTTAAACGAAAATGAAGCATTGGTGTACTGCACAGATAAAACATATGGAAAGTCTCAGATTGCAATAAATGGAAAGACGTATCAGGTAAAAAAAGAACTAAAAAATCTAAAGGCAGAACCGAAAAGTAAAGCAGGGATTTATGGAACAACCTATGTGATTCTTTCGGATTTGAAACAGATACGTGAGTTTTCCGAAGAGGCGATAGAAGCAGGAATTCAAAGTGGAATGGAAGAAGAAAATATCAGACAGAGAACAGAAGTCTCCTATTCGATTGGATTTGATTTACAAGGAGAGAAAAAAGACTGTAAAAAAGTACTGACAAAAATACAGGAAAGACTGAATGAATATCCAAATGTTGACTTTGAAAGCCGGATTCTAAGTGAAAAATCATTCTATGGACTGTATGGCTCATTTTTCTTTGTCGGAATCTATCTTGGAATCTTGTTCATTGTTGCAACAGTATTAATTATTTATTATAAACAGATTTCTGAAGGATACGATGATAAAGAACGGTTTAAGATTATGCAAAAAGTAGGAATGAGTAAACGAGAAGTCAAAAAAGCAATTCACAGTCAGGTGTTAAGCGTGTTCTTTTTGCCACTTGGCGTTGCGATTGTGCATATTGCGGTAGCGTTTCCGGTAATGACCAAACTGCTTGCGGTATTGAATCTGTCAAACGTGGAATTATTTGCAAAATGTACCATTGCGAGTGTGGCGGTGTTTGCAGTGTTCTATGTGGTGGTGTATGGTGTGACAGCGAAAGAGTATTATCGAATTGTGAATTGAAGTTGAAAAAAGACGGGTGCAGATGGTATCAAGAACCATTGTACTCGTCTTTTTATGCTTGCTTAGTAATCATTGCAATACGTAAAATAAAGTTTTAATATAGTGAAGGATGGCTTGAAAATTAAGGTTTGTTAAGAAAATAGTTAAGATGATTTGTAAGATTTTAATAGTAGACTTTGATTTGTTCTGATAAGAAACATAAAATATGTCAGAGATAAAGGAGATTAAAGTTATGAGAAAAAACATGATGAAAATTGGAACTATGGCATTAGTAGCAGCTATGATGTCGTCACCAACAGCTAGTGTATTTGCTGCTGATGAATCACAGGAAACAGTTATTGCAGCAGAAGAAGATGTAAGTGATATGGATACTGACAATACTATTACATCGACAGACAATGATATTAATATGAATGTAGAAGAAACTTTTGATGAAGACGATTATGGCGTTGAACCTGCTGGAATTATTACAACGCCTTATAAAGTGACGGCAAGTGCTATTAATATACGAAGTGGTCGAGGAACAAGCTATTCAATTATTGGTACTGTTAGCAAAGGACAAACGGTAGATGTTTATAATAATTCTCTTTCTAAAGGATGGGTGAAAGTGAAATTTTCAGGTAATGTTGGGTATGCCTATGCCAAATATCTTGAGAAAAAATAAATAAACAATACATAATTTATTAACAAGAAGCGGGCTTTAACAACCTGTTTCTTGTTTTAGAAAGAAGGAGATATTTCATCTATGAAACTCAAATATTTTATGACAATCCCTCTGGGATATTTGATTTTATTTTTTTCACAACGCTTTGGTCTTTATGAATCCCGGTATGATATGCCTGTCTTATTAGAGGAGTTTATTTATGTGAGCCTAGATATTTTTGCAGTATTATTTTTTGTATATTTATACAATAAGTATGTTTTGAAAGAGCAATGGTCAGATATTTATGTATGCAGGCCGGCTCCAAGTATGAAATGGACAATAATTGCACTTCTATTATCAACAGGAGTTTTATGTTGCTGCATTTTTTTGACAAAGGGAACTTTTGCAAAGGGAGATTTTTCAAGAGAATCTGTAATAGGAGCAGTGAGTAATACAATACTTTCAGGTGGACCGCGTGCTGGCATAACTGAAGAAGTGGTATTTCGAGGATTAATCTTTAGCTCACTGAAAAAGGCATGGGGTTCTAAATGTGCAGTAATCGGCTCAGCGTTTTTATTTGCACTAATGCATCTGGTGAATATAGACACCTCTAATTTATATAATGTAATTTCACTACTTATAGCAATTACGATTGTTGGAATTGCGTTTGCTTTAATTGTTCTGGAAACAGGTTCTATCTGGTCAGGGGTTGTGTTTCATGGTGTTTATAATATTATCTCTGGAGACCTTGATATTCTTCATGTATCTGTAAATCAGGGGTTTCCGGCATTTTGGACATATACACCAGTTAGAGAGTATCGCTGGATTACAGGTATTATAGGCTCGGATGACATAGAAACTGGACTTCCTGCAATGATAGGATTTATAATCGTGATTATAATTGCATTGAAATCAATGGAAAAGAAAAAAATGCTAAATGAATAAATTGATTGTGAGGTTTCTATGAATATTCAAAATATTTTAGTGATAGAAGATGACCCTGATATTCGAGAAGGAGTTCGTATTTTAATGGAAGGAGAAAACTTTCATGTTGAGGAAGCAGTAGATGGGTTCGAAGGTTTAAGAAAATTAAGTGCAGATACTCATCTGGTAATCCTTGATGTAATGATGCCGGGAATTTCTGGGTATAAAACTTGTGAGGAAATTCGAAAGAAAAGTAATATTCCAGTTTTGTTTTTGACTGCAAAAGATAAGGAATCTGATAAGCTTCTAGGATTGATGTCTGGAGGAGATGATTATCTTGTGAAACCTTTTTCTTATGCAGAATTGCTTGCAAGAGTAAAAGCACTTTTGCGCAGACATTTGATATATGATAAAGCCGGAGTAGAAAAGCAGGAACAAGAAGAAACAGAAGAATGGATTGAATGGAAAAATATTCGTATTAATACGCAGACAAATATTGTGTATTTAAACGGAAGTGAAATCAGTCTGACGGAAATAGAATATAAAATTTTATTACTTCTGATGAAAAATTCTGGAAAGATATTTTCTGTTCAGAATCTGTATGAAAGTGTATGGGATGTACCATATCTATATACATCTGGAAATACAGTGATGGTACATATCAGGCGGTTAAGGAAAAAAATAGAACAAGACCCTCAAAATCCGAAGAGAATCGTATCGGTATGGGGAAAGGGGTATCGTTTTGAAAAAAATGGTTAAGAAAAATCTGACTTCAAAAATGTTGTATCGTATGATAAAAGACCTGATAATTGGTGTATTGACTTTTTTGATATTAAGTGGAGGCGCAACCTCTATGTTTCAGGAGTATTTACTTTCAAGTGGACATTTCTCTAAGTTGGAACAGAAAAAAGTTGAAGAATTTCAGGAATATATTGATGAAAATCAAGTGAAAATTACAGATAGTAAAAAAATCCGAAGTTGGATAAAAACGAAAAATATTCGAGAATTTATCATATCAAAGGGAACAAAGATTTATTTTGATAATCGATACGAAGAAGATATTTTTCCGGGTTCGATTAAAAATAATACATTTAACTATCTTTATTCAATAAATTTTGCAGATGGACAGGCAAATCTATATGTCTATGATGGATTTGCAGATAAATATTATGATATGATTTCCGGTGCTTCTATTTTTATCAGTATTGTAATTTGTATTTTGATTTTTGGAAGCGAACTTCAAGATGAAATTAAAAATATTCAATATTTGGAACAAAAAGTTAAGAAAATAGGAAGTGGAGAATTAGACGAAAAAGTTTCAATTGACGGTCAGGATGAAATCTGTCAGCTTGCTGTTGGGATTGATACTATGAGAAATCAGCTATTAGAACAAAAGAAAACACAGGAGAAAATGAAAGAAGCTCAGGATGCACTGGTTCTGGGAATGGCACATGACATGAGAACTCCTCTTACGGGTTTATTTTCTTATCTTGAAATTATAAAAAAAATGGAAAAAGAAGGAAAACCTGCGGGAGAATATGCCTCCAAAGCATTTGATAAGGCGGAACAGTTACGCTCTGTTTCTGACCAGCTATTTGAATATTTTCTTGTAAGTAATGAGACAAATATGGAATTGGAAGAACCGGAAATAGCAAAAAGTGCGTTTGAAGATTATTTATCGGAATTTTGTGCATTTCTTGAGTGTAATAACTTTAAAATAGATGTTGAAGATGTTTACTGGCATCCGGTTAAAGTTCGGATTAATACAAATTATTTTGGTAGAATTATGAATAACTTAATATCAAATGTAGAAAAATATGCGATGAGGGATAAGCCGGTTTACTTGAAAATAATTTACACTCCTGCACATATAGAGCTTGAATTTCAAAATGAGATTATTAAACCGAATCCCTATGTAAAAGGAACAGGCATTGGTTTAAAGAATATTGACCTCATGATGAAACAAATGAATGGATATGCAGAAGCAAGAATTTCAGAAAATACCTATCGGATGAGATTATGTTTTCCGGTAGTTAAAAAATAGTGGTTGACTTTTTATCTGAATTGTGATATAAATAACCTCAGTCATAGTGTGTTACTGAGTAAGCAGGCATTAACTGTGCATAAATATTTTTTTTGAGATATTTGTGTAGGGTTAGTGTCTTTTTTTATTCCATAAAAAAATTTTGTGGAAAACAGCCGGCTAAAAAAGACTTGCCTATATAAGAACTCAAAAAAGGATATACTAAAAAAAAGAAAAGAGGAGAAAATTATGAAAGACAAGATTTTTGGGATTTTGCAGAGAGTTGGACGTTCTTTTATGCTTCCAATCGCAATCCTTCCGGTAGCCGGTCTGTTACTGGGACTTGGTGGTTCTTTTACAAATGAGACCATGTTAAAAGCATATGGCTTATTAAATGTAATGGGACCTGGCACCATAATCAATCAGGTTTTACAGATTATGAATGCCGCAGGAAATATTATTTTTACGAATCTTCCGATTATATTTGCAATGGGAGTTGCAATCGGAATGGCAAAGAAAGAAAAAGAAGTTGCCGCACTTTCAGCGGTAATCGCATTTTTCATCATGCATGCATCTATTGGAGCATTAATTGATATTAATGGCGGAGCAGAAGCTATGCTTTCCGGTGCAACTACAGATGTATGTGGAATCACTTCCTTACAGATGGGTGTATTTGGAGGTATTATTGTCGGACTTGGTGTTGCAGCGCTTCACAATCGTTTTTATAAAATTGAGCTGCCTCAGGTATTATCCTTCTTTGGAGGAACCAGATTTGTACCGATTATTTCAGGGCTTGTCTATGTAGTGGTTGGTATTGCAATGTTTTTCGTATGGCCGACAATCCAGGCCGGAATTTACGCTGTTGGAGATTTAGTACTTCGTTCCGGTTATGCCGGTACCTGGGTCTATGGATTTATGGAACGTCTCTTAATTCCGTTTGGTCTTCATCACGTATTTTATCTTCCATTCTGGCAGACAGCAGTTGGTGGTACCTTAGAAGTAGGCGGACAGATGATAGAAGGTGCTCAGAATATCTTCTTTGCACAGTTATCTGATCCGAGTGTAGAACATTTTGCGGTATCTGCTACAAGATTTATGTCAGGTAAGTTCCCACTTATGATTTTTGGTCTTCCGGGAGCTGCATTTGCCATGTATCGTACTGCAAAACCGGAAAAAAGAAAAGCGGTAGAAGGTCTGCTTTTATCTGCAGCCTTAACTTCTATGCTGACAGGTATTACAGAGCCACTTGAATTTACATTCTTGTTCGTAGCACCATTATTATACGGAGTTCACTGTGTATTTGCCGGACTTGCTTATATGCTGATGCATATCTTAAAAGTCGGAGTAGGAATGACATTCTCCGGTGGATTTATTGATTTATTCTTATTTGGTATTTTACAGGGAAATAAAAAGACAAATTGGATTTGGATTGTAGTTGTCGGAGTGGTATACTTCATTGTTTACTATGTGCTGTTTAGTTTCCTGATTAAAAAATTAGATTTAAAAACTCCGGGTAGAGATGATGCAGAAGAAGTAAAACTTTACACAAGAGCAGATGTCAATGCCAGAAAAGAAGGAGAAGAAAGTGCATCTGCAGAGGACCAGGTTTCTGAAGGAATCTTAAGAGGTCTTGGTGGTAAGAAAAATATTTCAGACGTAGATTGTTGTGCAACCAGACTTCGTTGTACCGTGCATAAATCAGAGTTGGTAAATGATGCAATTTTAAAAGCAACGGGAGCATCCGGTGTGGTGCATAAAGGAAATGGTGTGCAGATTATCTACGGACCAAAAGTTACTGTAATTAAATCAAACTTTGAAGATTATCTGGAAACAGCTCCGGATGAAGAACTTCATACAATGGAAGAAACAGCCGATTCAAAAACAGAAGAGAAAACAGAAGAAAAACAGACTGGAAAAGTAAAAGAAACGATTATCGTTTCCAGCCCGATTACCGGAATTGCAGATGATCTGGCAAATGCGCCGGATGATGCATTCGCAGGAAAAATGATGGGAGACGGAGCGGTGGTAACACCTACAAATCCTGTAGTTGTTGCTCCGGAAGATGGGGAAATTGCTTTTGTCTTTGATACAAAGCATGCAATTGGATTTATGAGTGACAGCGGACTTTCCATGTTACTGCATATCGGAATTGATACCGTAAAACTGGATGGAAAAGGATTTACCTGCTTTGTAGAAAACGGACAGAAAGTGAAGAAGGGTGATAAATTGCTGGAACTTGATCTGGAGTATCTTAAAGCCAATGCACCTTCTTTATGTTCTCCGATTCTGTGTACAGAGTTAGAGGATAATCAGAAAGTCAGACTGCTTGCAAGCGGAGAAATCAAAGCGGGAGCACCGTTATATGCAATTGATATTTATGAAGCATAAAAAAATAAGAAAATAAAAAATAAAAGGAGAAATTATCATGAAAGAATTTACTTACACAATTAAAGATGAACAGGGAATTCACGCAAGACCGGCAAGTATTCTTGCAAAAGAGGCAAAGAAATATGAAAGTTCCATTACAATCAGCAAAGGGGAAAAAACAGTGGATGTGACAAGACTGATGGCAGTTATGGGACTTTGTGTAAAATGCGGACAGGATGTTCGAGTAGAAATTGATGGTGCCGACGAAGAGGCAGCATTTGAAGGAATGAAAGCATTTTTCGAAGAAAACTTATAAAAATAAAAATATTTTTCAAGGAAAATCTATAAAAAAATGGCGGTCAGATTTTTATCTGGCCGTTTTTAAGAGAGGAAATGAAAATGGAACGTGAATATAGAGGAAAGTCCGTGTATAGAGGTCTGACAATCGGACCGATTGCGGTATTAAAAAAGAATGATGTTCAGGTAAAACGTGAAAAAATCGAGGATGCTAAGCAGGAAATAGAACGGGTAAAACAGGCAGTTGCAGATTCACAGGCACAGTTACAGCATTTATATGATAAAGCGGTAAAAGAAGTCGGAGAAGCAAGCGCAGCAATTTTTGAAGTGCATCAGATGATGTTGGAAGACGAAGATTATCAGGATGCAATTCAGAATATGATTCAGACAGAACTGGTAAACGCAGAGTATGCGGTTGCAGTGACCGGTGATAACTTTGCGGAAATTTTTGCAAGCATGGATGATGAATACATGCAGGCAAGATCAGCAGATGTAAAAGATATTTCGAATCGTCTGGTTCAAAACTTAAGAGGAGATGTTTCTGTTGATTTAAGTGAAATGGAGCCATCCATCATTGTTGCAGATGACCTTTCTCCAAGTGAGACTGTGCAGATGGATAAAGAAAAAATTCTTGGATTTGTGACCGTTCATGGTTCTACGAATTCCCATACGGCAATTCTTGCAAGAATGATGAATATTCCGGCATTGATTGGTGTTCCGGTTGATTTAGAAGAGTTGAGAACCGGAATGGAAGCCGTTGTAGACGGATTTGAGGGAAAGTTTGTTGTTGAACCCGGAGGAGAAGTGAAACAGCAAACAGAAGCAAAAATGTGCGAAGAAGCCGAAAAATTAAAACTGCTGCAAGAATTAAAAGGAAAAGAAACTGTAACAGCAGACGGAAAGAAAGTGCATCTTTATGCCAATATCGGAAGTGTAGGCGACATTGCCGGTGTACTGGAAAATGACGCCGAAGGAATCGGTTTATTCAGAAGCGAGTTCTTATATCTTGGAAAAACAGATTTTCCAACAGAAGAAGAACAGTTTAATGCCTATAAGCAGGCGTTGCAGTTGATGGCAGGAAAAAAGGTCATTATCCGTACCCTTGACATTGGAGCAGATAAACAGGTAGATTATTTTAATCTTGGAAAAGAAGAAAATCCGGCACTTGGATATCGTGCGATCCGTATCTGTTTAAAACAGCCGGAGATTTTCAAGACCCAGCTTCGTGCACTGCTGCGTGCAGCAGTTTATGGCAATCTGTCCGTTATGTATCCAATGATTACTTCTACAGAAGAAGTAGAGCAGATTTTTGCGATTGTGGAAGAAGTAAAACAGGAACTGGATGCCGCAGAAATTCCGTATAAAGTACCGGAACAGGGAGTAATGATTGAAACTCCGGCGGCAGTTATGATTAGTGAAGACCTGGCACAGATGGTAGATTTCTTCAGTATTGGTACGAATGATTTGACTCAGTATACGCTGGCTATTGACCGTCAGAACGAGAAATTGGATGATTTCTATAATGCGCATCATAAGGCAATCCTTATGATGATTCGAATGGTAGTGGAAAACGCTCATAAATATGGAAAATGGGCTGGAATCTGTGGAGAGTTAGGTGCAGATTTGGAACTTACCGATGAATTTATGAAGATGGGAGTGGATGAACTCTCTGTTGCTCCGGGTATGATTTTGAAACTGAGAAAAAGAATTTGTGAGTTCTCAAAAAACTGAAATTTCAGTGGGAAAATGACAGGAAATATGCTAAAGTAGAGATAGAAAGTTGGGGTCAAAAAGGCTTTAGAAAAAAAACGGGGGAATCCTGGGAAAAGGTGGGAAAACGGTGTATCGTATTTGCAAAGTTTTAAATCATAATGGGGTGATTGCGCTTGATATGAAGGATAATAAAGAATATGTGTTGCTCGGAAAAGGAGTCGGGTTCGGAAAAAAAGTAGGCGAACGAATGGAACAACCGGAAGAGTGTACCGTTTATTCGTTGCAGGAAACTTCATCAAGAGGAGCAGCCTCTGAACTGGCAAGAAGCATAGAGCCTGAATATCTGGAAATGGCAAATCAGATTTTAAATCTGGCAAGAGAGCAGTTTGGAACAATTGATCAGAGTATTCTGTTTCCGATGGCAGACCACATCGAGTTTGCAGTAAAACGAATGCAAAAGGGAGAACAGATTTCAAATCCTTTAACCCAGGATATTAAGACGTTATTTTATGGAGAATTTAAAGTTGCGCTGGCACTAAAAGAACGCTTAAAAAAAGAAAAAGGAATTGATGTGCAGGATGATGAGATTGGATATGTCGCACTGCATATTCATTCAGCGCTTGAAAAAGAGTCCGTTGCGGTTTCTATGCAGATGGCAAGAGCGGTAAGAGAATGCATTTCGCTGATTGAAGCACAGAGAAAGATTCATATTGATGTAATGTCTTTGAGCTATAATCGTTTGATGAACCATGTAAAATTCATGGTAGCACGGGCATTAAATAAAGAGTCACTGAAAGTAAATATGAATGATTATGTGGAGCACAATTTTCCACAGTCTTATGAACTTGCAAGAATTGTCTGTGACCATTTGAGTAAGGCACTTCGGGTTCAGCTTGAAGAGATTGAGATTGGATATCTTGCGATGCATATTGAGCGGGTAAGTATGGAGTAATTTAAAAATATAAAAATATAAGAATATAAAAAAGACGAGTACAGGTGGTCGAAATCACCGAGGCTCGTCTTCTTTTTTTGTCCATTGACAGCTTAAGCCCAACCCCTTTATAATTAACTTAAATTTAAGTAGATGAAAAAGATTAAAAGAATAGATGAGGTGAAAAAGATGGGAAAAGTCAGGCTGGCAGACATTGCGAAAAAAGTGGGCGTCAGCACGGTTACGGTTCATAATGCGCTTGCCGGAAATAAAGGTGTCAGTGAAGAACTGCGTGAAAAGATTCAAAGTGTGGCAAGTGAGATGGGCTATCAGATTTTGTCAGAACGAAAACAGAAAGCAAGAGAGGCAGCAGGAGAAGCAAGTTATACAGTTGGTGTGCTTATTGCAGAAAATTATCTTGCACAGTACGAAACATTTTATTGGAAAATGTATCAGGAACTTGCGGTAGCTGCAACAGAAAAACGCTGTTTTGCAGCAGTTGAAATTCTAAAGAAAGAGGATGAGATAAATACTTTGAATCTTCCGACCTGCGTTGAGGGAAATAAAGTAGACGGGTTGATTATTCTTGGAAAAATTAATGAAGAGTATATTATAAAACTGACAAAAACTGCAAGGATTCCAGTGGTATTTCTGGATTATTATGATAAAGACTTTGCAAAAGATGCAGTTGTTACCGATAGTTTTTATGGCACGTATCTGCTGACAGAATTTATGTTTGAGCAGGGCATTGAAGAACTTGGATTTGTCGGCTCAATTTATTCGACGAGCAGTATCATGGATCGTTATTGTGGATTCTTAAAATCCATGATGAGTCATAAAAAAGAAGTAAAACAGCAGTGGGTCATTGAAGACAGGGATGAACTGGGACAGATGGGGTTTGAACTTCCGAAGAGACTGCCAAAAGGCTTTGTCTGTAACTGTGACCTTGCAGCGTATATGCTGATTGATAAGCTGACAGAAAGAGGGTATAAAGTTCCGGAGGATATTTCTGTTGTCGGATTTGATAATTATTTTTATCCGGGACTTGCGGATAGAGAGATTACAACTTATGAAGTAAATACAAAAGCAATGACAAAAGTAGCATTAGAAAAAGTGCTGAAACAGATTAAAAATCCAAAACGTGGACATGGAATGGACATTGTATCTGGCCACATGGTGATTAAGAAAAGTGTAAAACTTAAATAGTAAATTAATTAAAGAACTTAAAAGACTGGTGAGAATATGCACTCACTGGTCTTTTTTACTAAAAAAAATAATTTAATTCAATTATTAATCTTAAATTAAGTTAAAATATGCAAGAATATGGCAAATACTACTAAAAAATCGGGATTAAATTAATTAAATGTTAACAAAATGTTATTTGGTACCATATGTTAGGCATTCTTGCAGTCCTTGCTCTCTTGATTTTCCTGGTTGTCCATTTTGCATTTCCAGAAGAAAAACCGTTTTTTAAATGTGCCTTGGTGAATCAGAAAATTGATTCAGACAGGGATGTAGTTTTATCAGAAGAATTTGCCACATTTTCAGGTCTTGATGCAAAAAGAATCGTATTTGATTCAGACTATGTGATTTCTTATAAGGAAGCTGAAGAAAAACAGGATGCAGGAAATGAAAGCGGATTTGATAAATTTTTCTTCCAGTGGTCTAAGGGAGAATTAGATGCAGTGATTCTGACAAAAGACTTTCTGAAATACTGCACCAGTGTTGGCGGAGAGTATTGCTCTGCCGATGAATTTGAGACAAAAGACTTGAATCTCTGTGAAGCTGGAGGAACAAAAGCAATTGATTTAACTGGTACAAAACTGGAAAGTGAGCTTGATGGAACAGAGAAAGAAGACCTTGTGCTTGTTTTTACGGCGACCGGAATCCATAAAGAAATGTGTCAGAAATATATTGATTTTTTAAGTGAGAAATGATAGAGGCGGATAAAAGATGAGTATTTTAAAATTGAAACCAAGCTGTAAAGATTATCTGTGGGGTGGTCATAGACTGGCAGAAGAGTATGGTGTAAAATATGATGGAAAGGTACTTGCAGAAGCCTGGGAGCTTTCCTGTCATCCGGACGGACCATCTTATATTGCAAATGGAATGTATGCAGGGAAAACATTGCAGGAATATATCGACATCAAAGGTAAAGAAGTGCTTGGACTCAACTGTCGAAGATTTCGTGATTTCCCAATCTTGACAAAATTTATTGATGCAAAACAAAGTTTTTCCGTACAGGTGCATCCAAGTAATCGTTATGCGTTAAAAAATGAAGGCCAGTACGGGAAAACAGAAATGTGGTATGTCATGGACGCAGATCCGGGTGCCTATTTATATTATGGTTTTAAAACAGAAATCAGTAAAGAGGAGTTTGCAAAACGAATCGAAGAAGACACATTACTTGAAGTATTAAATGCAGTTCTGGTACAAAAAGGAGATGTGCTTTTTATTGAATCTGGAACCATTCATGCAATTGGCGCAGGCATTTTGATTGCTGAAATTCAGCAAAATTCGAATGTGACTTATCGTGTGTATGATTACGGCAGAGTGGGAAAAGATGCAAAAAAACGAGATTTACACATTGAAAAAGCACTTGCTGTAACCAACCGTGTTCCGATTATAAAAGATAAAAGCAGTTATCCACATGTTGCAGACTGCGCAGCACTTGGAAATGATGCCGGAATGATTGGAGCTGCAAGTTTGCTTTAAGATTAAAACAAGAACAGGAGTGAAAATAATGGCAAAAACAGAAGTTAAATTTCCAGAAAACTTTGTCTGGGGCGCTGCAACAAGTGCTTACCAGATTGAAGGTGCCGTGACAGAAGATGGAAAAGGGGAACACATCTGGGATGTATATACAAAAGAACCAGGAAAAATCTACTCCGGACATACAGGAGAGGTTGCATGTGACCATTATCACAGATACAAAGAAGATGTACAGCTAATGAAAGCAATCGGTTTAAAAGCGTATCGCTTTTCAATTGATTGGTCACGTGTACTTCCGGAAGGATATGGCAGAGTAAATGAAAAAGCAATCGCATTTTATAATGCACTGATTGATGAGTTGCTGGAAAATGAGATAGAACCTTATATTACGCTGTATCATTGGGAACTTCCTTATGAGATTTATAAAAGAGGCGGTTGGATGAATCCGCAAATTGTGGAGTGGTTTGGAGAATATGCAAAGCTTGTCGCAGAGCGTTTTAGTGATCGAGTAACACATTTCTTTACCTTAAATGAACCACAGTGTTTCGTAGGACTTGGCTTTCTTACAGGAGAGCATGCGCCGGGTGTAAAAGCACCGTTAAGAGATACGTTTGAGATGGCACATAATGCACTAAAAGCACATGGGCGTGCAGTGCAGATGCTTCGTGCTTATGGAAAACAAAAGCTGACGATTGGATATGCTCCGACTTCTTCTGTCTGCTATCCTGAGACTAACCGTCCGGAAGATATTGAAGCCGCAAGACAGATGTACTTTTCTATGCAGGAAGATGACAGTAACTGGACCTGGAATGTAGCGTGGTGGTCTGACCCGGTACTGCTTGGACATTATCCGGAAGAAGGCTTGGTTCGTTATGAAAAATATCTTCCGAAAATTACAGACGCAGATATGAAATTAATTTCTGAACCAATTGATGTCTATGGACAAAATATCTATAATGGCTGCGCTTATCGTATGAGAGAGAATGGAAAGCCGGAGGCCGTTCAAAGATATGAAGGTTTTCCGAAAACAGCGATACAGTGGCCGGTTACTCCGGAATGTTTATATTGGGGACCAAAATTTTTATATGAAAGATATCAAAAACCAATTTATATCACAGAAAATGGTTTATCTTGCCATGACGTGATTTCACTGGATGGAAAAGTGCATGATCCGAATCGAATTGATTTTCTTGGAAGATATCTGCATGAACTAAAAAGAGCTGCAACAGAGGTGGATATCAGAGGATATTTCCAGTGGTCATTGATGGATAACTTTGAATGGGCAAAAGGTTATTCTGACCGATTTGGACTTGCGTATGTGGATTATCGTAATCAGCAGAGAATTCTAAAGGATTCGGCGTATTGGTATAAACATGTCATTAAGACAAATGGGGAAGAAATATGAAGGAAATAAAAAGTCCATTTGAAACAGTAGAGTCAGAGAAAATAAAGCTGGGTCGCTTTACACTTGTACAGGATAAAGTACGGGTGAAAAATCAGATCCGACCTTATGATTATCTTGAAATGATTGAAGGAGTAAGTATTCTTCCGTTTCATGGAGAAAATATTATTACGCTGAAGGAATATCGTTATCCAATCCGCTTGTGGCAGACGGAGCTTCCGGGAGGACTGATAGACCCGGGGGAAACAGCAGAGCAGGCAGCAGTACGTGAATTGAAAGAAGAAACGGGATATGAAGCAGAAGAGGTGATTCCGCTTGGAGATTTTTATCCGTCGTTTGGTTCGACGAATGAGAAAATCCATCTTTTTGCAATTCGTTGTGGAAAGCAGGGGGAGGAATCTTTGGATCCGGCAGAGGTGCTGAAACTTCATGAAGTCTCGATAGAAGAATTTAAAAGAATGGTGGCATCAGGTGAAATAAAACATGGAGCAGGGCTGGCAGCCTGGGCAAGATGGATGAGCCGGTAGAAAAATAAAATTTTGAAGAAAGTCATAAAAACGTAAAATAAAATCTTGAAGAAAGTCATAAAATGCGAGATTGAAATCTTGAAGAAAAGCATATAACAAATTATTGGAGTGGAAAAGGCTTTACCTCGATCGTAAGAACGGTGAAGGAAGATGGCAGGTGCGATAGATTATTATATCAGTTGCACCTGCTATTTGGGTTCAAGGGAAAAATAGCATCAAAAACTTGTATTTTCAAGATAAGAGTGTATAATAAAATTGTTATAAAAAGCGGGGTGCTTGCATAAGCAGGCTGAGAGTAAGCGGATGCTTTAACCCAGAACCTGATTTGGGTAATGCCAACGTAGGGAGATAATGAATCACAGATATGTGTTTTAGATGCAGGAATCTTTCGTTGGGTTCCTGCATTTTTGAATACATTGAAAGGTTCAAGGCATAACAGCGGCAGATTGGGGGCACCACCTTGTGTCGCTCTATAAAATTAATGCAAAGAACAAGGAGGAAAAAATGATGTACACAGCATTAACAATTGCTGGAAGTGATTCCAGTGGAGGCGCCGGTATTCAGGCAGATATTAAGACAATGACCGCAAATCGCGTGTATGCGATGAGTGCGATTACGGCGTTGACTGCTCAGAATACAACTGGCGTAACAGATATTATGGAGGTAACACCAAAATTTTTGGCAGAGCAGCTTGATAGTATTTTTACAGATATTTATCCGGATGCGATTAAGACAGGAATGGTTTCTTCAAGTGAGCTGATTGAAACCATTGCAGAAAAACTGACTGAGTATCACGCAAAAAATATCGTAGTAGACCCTGTTATGGTGGCAACCAGTGGGGCAAGACTGATTAGTGAAGATGCTATCAGTGTATTGAAAAGTAAACTATTACCGCTTGCAACAGTGATTACTCCAAATATTCCGGAAGCAGAAGTTCTTTCTGAGATGGAAATTAAATCAGAAGCAGATATGGAAAAAGCAGCAGAGCTTATTTGTGAGAAATTCGACTGTGCAGTTTTATTAAAAGGCGGACATCAGTTAAATGATGCGAACGACCTGCTTTTTCAAAAAGGAAAAGCGCTGGTATGGTTCCATGGAAAGAGAATTGATAATTCCAATACACACGGAACCGGCTGCACTCTTTCTTCAGCGATTGCGTCAAATCTTGCAAAAGGAAGAGATTTGGAAACTTCCGTAAAATATGCAAAAAATTATATTTCCGGCGCACTTGCCGCTATGCTTGACCTTGGAAAAGGAAGCGGACCGATGAATCATGCGTTTGCAGTCAAAGGAGAGTACGAGGGATGAGTGAAAAGAGAACTTCCGTTTTTTCAAACGGACTGATTTGGTTTGGTGCAGGGGTATCTTTAGCTGAAATCCTGACCGGTACGTATTTTGCACCACTTGGCTTTGGAAAAGCAATGGCAGCGATTTTACTGGGACATCTGATTGGCGGACTTATGATGTTTGCAGCGGGAATGATTGGTGCAAAAGAACGTAAAAGTGCCATGGAAACAGTAAAAATGAGTTTTGGTGAAAGGGGAAGCCTTTTATTTGCCATTTTAAATGTCTTACAGCTTGTGGGTTGGACTGCAATTATGATTTATGACGGTGCACTTGCAGCAGATGGTGTGCTACATACCGGCATTTGGATTTGGGCGATTATTATCGGTGTTCTGATTATTGTATGGATTCTGATTGGGATTACAAATCTTGGTAAATTAAACACCGTTGCAATGACTGCACTTTTTATCTTATCGTTGGTACTTTTTAAAGTTATCTTTTTTGGAAATGGAAGCATGCCGGCAATTGTAGATGATGGAAGTCTGACATTTGGAGCCGCAGTAGAGCTTGCGGTAGCAATGCCGCTTTCCTGGCTGCCACTGATCAGTGACTATACAAGAGAAGCAGAAAAACCATTTGCAGCGACATTTGCAAGTGTAGTTGTTTACAGTCTGGTCAGCATTTTTATGTATATGATTGGTATGGGAGCAGCTATTTTTACAGGTGAATATGACATTGCGCAGATTATGTTAAAAACAGGATTTGGTATTGTGGGACTTTTAATTATTGTATTTTCCACAGTCACAACAACCTTTTTGGATGCTTATTCCGCAGGAGTTTCTAGCGTATCGATTTCCTCTAAAATTCAGGAAAAATGGGCAGCAATTGTAGTAACGATAATTGGAACAATTGCCGCAATTGTGTATCCAATGGATAACATTACAAATTTCTTATATCTGATTGGTTCTGTGTTTGCACCGATGATTGCAGTGCAGATTGCAGATTACTTTATGCTAAAGAAAGCAGATGCCCAAAAATCTGCATTTCAGTGGAGAAATCTGGCTGTTTGGCTTGTTGGCTTTGTGATTTACCGTCTGCTGATGCAGGTAGATACACCGGTGGGAAATACATTACCGGATATGGTGATTACAGTTGTGCTTTGTGTAATTGTAGAGAAAATTGCAGAAGCAGTGAAAAGCAAGTAGAATAAAAATAGAATCAAGATAGAACAAAAAACCTTATTGAGTTAAAAAAAACGGAAGCTCAATAAGGTTTTTTTGAAAAGAATCATGTAAGTGTCAAACGTATCATTGCTGACGACGGTATTCTCGTGGCGTCATATGAAATTCTCTTTTAAAGAGTCGATTAAAATATGAAAGATTATCAAAGCCGGAAGAGACTGCAATCGTCAAAACAGAATCATCGGTCGAAACTAAAAGTTTTGCCGCCATGCTCATTCGATAATGATTGAGATACTGGGTGAATCCCATATTCATATGTGTTTTAAAAAATTTCATGAAATGAGATTTGCTGTAATGAATGAGATTTGCCATATCTTCAATGCTTAAAGGCTCGTTGTAATGTTCTTCGACATATTTTAAAATGGTTTTTAGTTTATCCATATGTTTTTGGTGAGACTGAGAAGGCTGTTTTAGTGTCTGCTGATTGGACACAAGATAAAACATAAGCTGGAAGAGCCAGCCTTTGACTGCAAGCTGATAGCCTTTTGGTCTGGAATCGCAGAGATTATCGATTTTTCGGATGCATCTGGAAAGAGATTCATAAGCAGGGGCATCTGGAGTGAGAAAGGTCTGAATGGTAGCAGGATTTTCCATAAGAGGAAGAATGAAATCTGTTCCGCACAAATCCGGTTCACCACAAAGAAGCATAGATGGTTGAAAGAGAATGTTCTCATATTCCATCCGTGCTTCTTTTTTTTGCTTAATAGAATGAAGCTGACCGGGAAGCACAAACACAATATCTCCGGCTTTTACTTCATGGGTAATAAAGTCTACGGAAATGATTCCACTGCCTTTCTGGATGACAATTAATTCCATCTCATTGTGCCAGTGAATGGGAACATGCGTAAAGTCCATAGGAATACAGCAAAGGTAAGTGTTATAAGGAAATTCGAGAGAAGTATGAGATTTTGACTCATGGTAATTTTGGTATTCTGTGAGGTTCATGAACAAACTCCTCCATTTTTATACAAAGTTTGCAAAGTATATTTTGATAGTATTATATTATAAATAGAGAGTATTTTGCAAGAAATAATCAAAAAAGCATAGTAAAATGCAGATAAGAAATACGACAGGATAACAGGAAAATAGAATTTAGAGCAAGATAAAGAAAGAGAATGATGGAGGATTTTTTTATGATGAAAATTCAGGAATTATTAGAAACAAAACTTGGAAAAACAATCAAAGAAGCATCTAATGCAGAAGTGTATTATGCACTGTTACATGTTGTTCAGAACATGGCGAAGGACAAAGAAGTACCGGTAAAGAAGAAAAAAATCTATTATATTTCAGCAGAATTTTTAATTGGTAAATTATTATCCAACAACATGATTAACCTTGGTATTTATGATGATGTGAAAAAAATGCTTGCAGAAAATGGAAAAGATATTTGCGAAATCGAAGAAATTGAACCGGAACCATCTCTTGGAAATGGTGGACTGGGACGTCTGGCTGCCTGCTTCCTTGATTCTATTGCAACATTAGGATTAAGCGGAGATGGAGTTGGATTAAACTATCATCTTGGATTATTCAAACAGGAATTTAAAGATGAGTTACAAAATGCAGTTCCAAACCCATGGATTGAAAAAGAGAGCTGGCTGACAAAAACAGAGGTGAGTTATCCTGTAACTTTTGGAAATCTGACTGTAAATTCCAGAATGTATGATATCGAAGTAACCGGATATAATAATCAGAGCAATAAACTTCACTTATTTGACTTAGAATCCGTAGATGACAGCATCGTAAAAGAAGGAATTGATTTTGATAAAGAAGAAATCAAAAAGAACCTTACCCTGTTCTTATACCCGGATGACAGTGATGATGCAGGTCGCCTGCTTCGTATTTATCAGCAGTATTTCATGGTAAGCAATGGTGCACAGTTAATCTTAGATGAATGTGTGGCACGTGGTTCGAATCTGCATGATTTGTATGAATATGCGGTTATCCAGATTAATGATACTCATCCAACTATGGTCATTCCGGAATTAATTCGTTTGCTGGTTGCACGTGGAATTCAGATGGATGAAGCGATTGAGATTGTAACTAAAACTTGTGCTTACACAAACCATACCATTCTTGCAGAAGCACTTGAAAAATGGCCGATGGAATATTTAAAGAAAGTTGTTCCTCAGTTGGTTCCGATTATCGAAATTTTAGATGATAAAGTAAGAAGAAAATTCGATGATGAAAGTGTTGTAATTATTGATAAAAATGATGTGGTACACATGGCACACATTGATATCCATTACGGATTCAGTGTAAATGGTGTAGCGTCTCTGCATACAGAAATCTTAAAAGATACAGAGTTAAATGCATTTTATAAGATTTATCCGGAAAAATTCAATAATAAAACAAATGGAATTACATTCCGCAGATGGCTGATTCACTGCAATCCGGAACTGACTGCTCTGCTTGATGAATTAATCGGAACTGGATACAGAGAAAATGCAGAGGAACTGGAAAAATTCCTGGCTTACAAAGATGATGATGCAGTCATTGAAAAATTACTGAGTGTAAAAGGAGACAATAAAAAAGCTCTCTGCGATTATTTAAAACAGACTCAAAATGTAGAATTGAATCCGGAATCTATTTTTGATATTCAGATTAAACGTCTGCATGAGTATAAACGTCAGCAGATGAATGCATTATATGTGATTCATAAATATAAAGAAATCAAGGCAGGTAAGAAACCATCTACTCCAATCACAGTTATTTTTGGAGCAAAGGCAGCACCGGCTTATGTGATTGCAAAAGATATCATTCACCTGATTTTATGTTTACAGGAATTAATCAACAATGACCCTGAAGTGAGTCCATACTTAAAGGTTGTTATGATTGAAAACTACAATGTCACAAAAGCAGAAAAACTGATTCCGGCATGTGATATTTCAGAACAGATTTCTTTGGCTTCTAAAGAGGCAAGTGGAACAGGAAACATGAAGTTCATGTTAAATGGTGCGCTGACTCTCGGTACAGAAGATGGTGCAAACGTAGAAATCCATGAACTGGTAGGGGATGACAATATCTTCGTATTTGGAGCTTCCAGTGAAGAAGTAATCAAACACTATGAAAATGCAGACTACGTTTCTAAAGACTTCTACGAAAAAGATGAGACAATCAAAGAAGCGGTAGACTTTATTACTTCTAAAGAACTGCTTGCAATCGGTCATGAAGAAAACTTAACCAGACTTCAGAATGAACTGTTAAATAAAGACTGGTTTATGACACTCTTGGATTTCAAGGCTTATACCAAAAAGAAAGAAGAAGCCTTAAAAGCTTATGAAGATAGAAAAACATGGGCAAAGAAGATGATTGTAAATATCGCAAAGGCAGGATATTTCTCATCTGACCGTACAATTGCAGAATATAATAACGATATCTGGCATGCGTAAATCATGTAGTTAAGATGAACTGATGCAGATAAAGGGCAAGATGCAGGTTCAGACGAACAGAAGCATCCTGTAAATCAACACGTAACAGTTCTTCAATTGAGGAAGGATGCATCTTGTTCAGAAAATGCCTGATGAAGACATTCGTAAAGATTATTGCTGATGGTTTGTTCCATTCCGGCAGTCTGACCAGATTCCGGTAAGATAAAATGCAGAAGGAAAAAATGATGACTGCCTTCAAAAGAATATCCACTATTGGCAGCTTGAAGTTTCAGGGCAGAAGCACTGATATGGTTTTCAAATATAATATTAAAGATAACATCATTGCGGGTACTTTGGTAATAGTTATTTGCCGCAATTATTTCAAACCGTGCGACAAAAGAAGGTGCAGTTGTATCCTCAATCACAGGACCGATTGCCTATCTGATTTTTAATTATGTCATTGGAATTAACTATTGGTTTTCCTGCCTGCTTGCAGTTGTCATTGCCGCAATTTTACCGATTGGAGCGACGGAGCAGCGTGCACAGCATCTTCCGCTTTGTACAGATGCAAAAATTGCAGAAAAATTTTCATATTATTTGGCAAAAGAATTAGATGGAATTATCATGCCGACGTTAACTTATGGATATAAATCAAAGCCGTTGAGCGGAGGCGGTCCACTTTTTCCGGGAACGATTGATTTAAATGGAAAAACCGTGATTGATTTAGTGTATGATATTTTGATGGAGCTGATAAAAGATGGATTTACAAAAATCTTTATTATGAATGCACATTTTGAAAATGAAGCGTTTGTGGTAGAAGCGATGGATTTGGTCAATCGTGATACGCATGGTGTGGCTACGATTATCGAATCGAACTGGTGGGATCCGATGTCGGAAGATGTGATTGATAAAGTATTTGACGAAGTACCATTTCCGGGCTGGGCATTTGAAGAAATCGACAATGCACTGGATTTAATTACTGTAAATGGAGCAAAAACCATGCATATTCAGGCCGAATATGGTTTAGAAGAGGGCAAGCCGGCAAACTTTATTGTACTTGAAGCGAAATCAGAGTTTGATGCAGTATGCGAACGAGCCGGAATTCTGGCTTCTGTACGAAATGGAGAATATCTATTAAAAAAAGAACCACAGGTAATACAGACAGATATTGAAATTTTAAAATAATCTTAAAATATTTTTAGAAAAAAGTTCTCAACAGGCATGAAATTTCAGCTTGTTGGGAGCTTTTTTTAACTTACGTTCTTAGACTTGACAAAAGTCTCTTACTCACCCTATGATAGTAGCAACGAAACACTTGAGGGAGAAAATTCTGAACGTAACGGATATAGTATTTATACCAAAAATGTTTTTACTATTTTTAAAGATGTAGGAGTGTATGGATGATTCGCAGACATATTATTTTTTATGGACATGTACAAGGCGTGGGATTTCGATATTATTGCGTACATAAAGCAAGGCAGCTTGGATTAACCGGCTGGGTAAAAAACAAATACGATGGGACGGTCGAAGCCGAAGTTCAAGGTTTAGAAGAGCAAATTGACCAACTCATTCAGTATTTGAATTCACAGACGTATATTTTGATTACAAATATGGATGTGAAAAAGCTTCCGGTGATAGGAGAGCATGATTTCATAAGGAAAGGATACTAACAATGAAGGTAGAAATGAAAAAGGGAGAGGTTATAATTCGTTCCATGCAGGAGAAAGACAGAGCAGAGGTCTTAAAAATGATGCAGATCTTTTATGCATCGGATGTGGTCATTCATAAAGCGGATGACGAAACATTACAGAAAGATATTTCAGATTGCGTTGGAGACTGCCCATACGTGGATGGATATGTGTTTGAAATCGAAGGTGAAATTGCCGGATATGGAATTGCAGCGACCGGATATTCAACCGAATTTGGCGGAGTGTGTATCTGGTTGGAAGATTTGTATATGAAGCCAGAGTATAGAGGACACGGAATTGGAAGAAAATTTTTTGAGGCAGTAGAAGAAATCTATACAGATGCAGTACGATTCCGTCTGGAAGTAGAAAAAGAAAATGCAGGTGCGGTTGCGCTATATCAGAGATTAGGATATAACTTTTGCACTTATGATGAAATGAGTAAAGAAATTTAATTAAGGGAGAGATGGATCATGAAAATTGTATTTCTGGATGCAAAGACAATAGGAGATGACATTGATTTATCAGCCTATGATGCGCTTGGAGAAGTGGTGAAATATGGATTTTCCACATCAGAGGAAGTGCCGGAGCGTGTAAAAGATGCAGATGTGTTAGTAATTAATAAGATTGAGATTAATGAGCAGACGATTGGAACAGCAAAAAATTTAAAGTTAGTCTGCGTAACAGCTACCGGAACAAACAATCTGGATAAGGAATATCTTGAAAAACGTGGAATTGCATGGAGAAATGTAGCCGGATATTCGACAGAGTCGGTTACCCAGCATACCTTTGCACTGTTATTTTATTTACTGGAAAAAATGCGTTATTATGATGAGTATGTCAAAACGGAAAAATATGTCAATGATACGATTTTCACTCATTTTGCAGAGCATTTTAATGAAATCAGCGGAAAAACCTGGGGAATTATCGGACTTGGAACAATCGGAAGACGGGTTGCTGATATTGCGAAAGCATTTGGTGCACATGTGATTTATTATTCGGCTTCCGGAAGAAGCGCACAGGAAGGATATGAACAGGTAGATTTTGATACTCTGCTTTCCAAATCCGATATTGTTTCTGTTCATGCTCCGTTAAATGAATATACAAAAGATTTGATGAATAAAGAAGCATTTGCAAAAATGAAAAAGACAGCGATTTTCTTAAATTTAGGACGTGGACCGATTGTGGTAGAACAGGATTTGTGTGAAGCTCTGGAGAACGGAGAAATTGCGGCAGCAGGTCTTGATGTGTTATGTGAAGAACCGATGAGTGAAACGAATCCATTGGTAAAAATAAAAGACAGCAGGAAGCTTATCATTACTCCGCATATTGCATGGGCAAGTGTGGAAGCGAGAACCAGACTGATGCAGATTATTGTGGGACAGATTAAAGAGTTTTTTGCATTATAAACTTGTATGATTTTTGAAAGGATTCTTTGATTTTGCTTGCCATAGCAGGACTCTCTCCTCTATAATGAGGAAGATGTACTCTCAAAAAGATTCCGAGAGCACATGAAAGATGAAAAAAAACGAAAGAGGAGAGAAAAAATGGGAGAAAGAGGAGAAGCAATTCGTGACGCCAGAAAACTTGGCGTGCCTAAAATGCTGATTTTAGGTTTACAGCACATGTTCGCCATGTTTGGTGCAACAATTTTAGTACCGATTCTGGTCAACAGTTATTTTGTTCAGTCGTGTGGGGAACCGCTTACAACCGGTCTGACTGTTTCCGTAACCTTATTTGGAGCAGGATTTGGTACGTTGTTGTTCCATGTGTGTTCCAAATTCAAAGTGCCTGCATTTTTGGGTTCATCCTTCGCATTTTTGGGAGGATTTTCCACAGTGGCAAACTTAAACAGTGGAATGTATGCATCTATGGGCGCAAATGAAAAAGCAGCTTATGCCTGCGGGGGAGTTGTAGTAGCAGGTCTTTTCTATCTGATATTTGCACTGATTATCCGTATCGTGGGAGTCAAACGTGTGATGCGTTATCTTCCGCCTGTTGTAACCGGACCGGTTATCATCTGTATCGGTTTAAGTCTTGCAGGCTCTGCAATTTCCAATGCATCCACAAACTGGTTTCTTGCACTGGTTGCCCTTGCAGTTATCATTGTGTTTAATATCTGGGGAAAAGGAATGTTTAAAATCATTCCGATTCTGATGGGGGTTGTGATTTCCTATGCAGTGGCAATGATTATGAATGCGTGTGGAATTAAGAATCCAGATGGTTCTGCAATTTTAAATTTTGCATCTATTGCAAGTTCAAGCTGGGTGGGACTTCCGGGATTCCAGCTTTGTAAATTTGATGTAACTGCGGTTCTTGTTATGGCACCGATTGCCATTGCAACTATGATGGAACATGTAGGAGATATGTCTGCAATTTCCGCAACAGTAGGAGAAAATTTCCTTGCAGAACCGGGACTTCACAGAACTCTGCTTGGAGATGGTCTTGCAACAGCTGTTTCCGGTTTATTTGGAGGTCCGGCAAATACTACTTATGGAGAAAATACAGGAGTACTCGAATTAAGTAAAGTCTATGACCCGAGAGTTATCCGTATTGCTGCCGTGTTTGCAATTATCGTCAGCTTTATTCCAAAAGTATCCGCTATTATCAGTACCATGCCAAGCGCAATTATTGGTGGAGTCAGCTTCATGCTTTACGGAATGATTTCCGCAATTGGTGTGCGTAATGTCGTAGAAAATAAAGTAGACTTAACAAAGTCCAGAAACCTGATTATTGCAGGCGTTATCTTTGTCTGCGGTCTGGGATTCAGTGGTGGAATTACCTTTACGGTAGCAGGAACTTCGATTACCTTGACAGCACTTGCGATTGCAGCGATTGCAGGAATTGCTTTAAATATTATCCTGCCGGGAAATGACTACGAATTTGGTGTTAATGAAGCAGGAGATGAGAATAGAGGAATTCATACCAATAGTAAACGAAAAGAAGAAAAATAGATTATAATTTTCAAGGTTACAAATTGGTGAATAAACTCAAGTTTCGTATTCGTTACGGTGAGTTATTCCGTTTAGGCTGTTGCTGCCTGATGTCTACCATCCAGTCATTTGCATATATAGAAAGAAATGCCCTCGGACGAAAGTTCGGGGGATTTTTTTGCATCAATGCCCAATTTGGGCACTAATACCTGTTATGCTTAGAAAAGAAAAAAGAAATTAGTACCATTAAATGTTTTGTAATTGTAATATTATTATAGTAATGATATAATGATTTGAAACTAAAATAAGTATAGTTATAAAAAACAAGGAGAGGGATAAAATTATGAAAAAGCAAGTAGTAGCAGCAATGTTAGCGGTTTCACTGAGCATGAGCGTGAATACACCTGCATGGGCAGCGCAAGTGGAAAATAACGCAGGACAGGTAGAAGAAAAAGAAACAAACGAAGTAAGTAGTGAAGTAAATGATGAAGCGCAGGAAGCTGATGCGGAAGAACAGAGCCAGGAAACTGGAGAGGCTGAAAGCGCAAATGACGAACAGACTGAAGATGAGACGGAACAAAGCAAACAGGAAGAAACATTAAAAGAAGAAAAATCAAGCGAAGAGACATTAAGTGAAGAAAACTTAGATTCCGAAGGAAACCAAACAGAAAGTCAGGCAGAAGAAGGAGAACTGTCCGGAAGTCAAACAAATGAATTAAAAGAGGCAAATGAACCTTGTGGGGCAAATGCTAGTTGGAAATTAGAAAATGGGGTTCTTACGATTTCGGGAACTGGGGATTTGTATGATTATGGATATGAAAATGGCGATACTCCATGGGCAAAACAGATAGATAAAATAGAATCTGTTGTAATAGAAAAAGGAATTACTTCAATTGGAGAGTATGCTTTTTATGACTGTTCCAACCTTAGAAATGTTATATTATCTCAAAAGTTAGAACGTATAGGGGGATGTGCTTTCTTAAGTTGCCATAGTTTGACCGAAATTACCATACCAGAAAAAGTAAAGGTAATAGAGAATGATGCTTTTTCTGGCTGCGCCTTTACAAAGATTATTATTCCTTCAAACGTGGAATCGATAAAAAATTGTGCTTTTATGGGATGTGAAGAATTAACTGAAATTGTATTTTCAGAGGGAGTTAAAGAAATAGAAAATAATGCTTTTTCATATTGTAATAAGATAAAAGAAGTTTATTTTCCAAAGACACTGACAAGTGTAGGTAGATTATTTTATGATAATTTTGACCATGATGCATTTGATGGTAAGTCAAAGGTAGATATTTACTATGCTGGAACTGAGAAAGAGTGGAATAACGTTTCTAAGAGTAAAGAATTTGAAGATGGAATTATACCGACCTACCACTTCAATTCTAAATACCAAACCAATGGTCGTTGGATTAAATCTGGTTCCAGATGGTGGTATCGTTATGAAGATGGTTCTTATCCGAAAAATAAATTATGCAAAATCGGAAATACCTGGTATGGATTTGATGCAGCAGGATGGATGAGGACCGGCTGGGTTAGTTACGATAAAAACTGGTATTATTTTGCCTCAAGTGGAGCAATGAAAAACGGTTGGTTTGCAGAAAACAAGACCTGGTATTATTTAAAATCCGATGGAAAGATGGCAAAAGGCTGGCTGAAAGTTGATGGTGCATGGTACTACTTTAATGGCAGTGGAAAAATGGCAAAAGGCTTTACTACAGTTGGAAATGCAAAATATTATATGAATGGAAGCGGAAGAATGGTGACTGGCTGGCAGAAGATAAATGGTTCCTGGTATTATTTTGTATCAAGTGGAGCAATGAAAACCGGTTGGCAGAAAGTAGGCGGTTATTGGTACTATATGAAAGCTGATGGAAAAATGGCAACCGGATGGCAGAAAATAGGCGGTAAATGGTATTATCTGGATGCATCTGGAAAAATGGCTGCAAACAGATGGGTTGGTAATTGGTATGTAAATGGCTCTGGTGTATGGGTAAAGAGCAGATAAATCGAACCAAATATGTGAGCACAGAAAATGTGTAAAGGATAGTTAAAGAAAAGTCTCTCAGATGAAAAAATCTGGGAGATTTTTTATCAATGCCCAATTTGGGCATTGGAACTTGTTATGCTTATGGAAGAAAAAACAAGGAGAATATAAATTATGAGTATGAAACTATCTGAAGCCACATTAAAGAAACTTTATGAAATATTACTGGAAACAGACCAGCAAATGATTCAGGAGATCAGAGAGTGTGATACTAAGGTAATAATGGCATTTCGAAAGTATTACCAAGGAAGCCAAAATGAAATGGAAGCCTTTCGAGATGAAATTTTTGGAATCCTTTTAGAAGAGAAGAAGAAAAGTTTCTGTCAGGGAGCAAAGCTCCCTCAAATAGATTCGGAAGAATGTAAAGAACTATTTGAGGGCTTTGACGATTTTTAAAATTTGTACTTTCGTTTCATAAGGACAGGATTGTAATTCGTGAAGAATTTCCTGCTCAATCGGACCGGAAACATCATTATATTCATCGGAAAGAATGAAATCTAAGGTCACATCAAGCGCATTACACATCTGAACAAGGGTGGAAAGAGAGACCTTTACACGGTTGTTTTCGATGTTACTGATGTGGCTGACATTGACGTCGGCAACACTGGCAACATATTCTTGTGTCATGTTTTTAGAAATACGAATTTCTTTTAATTTTTTTGCTATTTTTGGAAAATCAAGTTCTTTCATTTAGAAAACTCCTTTAAAATAAAATACTACAGTTTTACTGATTGTAATATTTTTGTAGTGTGAGTATAATGATTTGCAAGTATGATAAATATAGTTATAAATAGTGTATGGAGAGGAAAAGAAGAATATGAAAAAAGAAATTATAATTATTGTGACAATTGTACTTGTCACAGCACTGGGAATTACGGGATTTTGTGTATACAAAGAGAAAATGAAACAGAAAGAATTGAATCAAAGTGCAAAGGTAAATGAAGCAATAAAAGAAAATGAAAAGGATTCAATAGCAGAAGAGCAGAGCGAACCGGAAGAAATGGAAGAAAAAGAAGAAGCGGTTGGAAAACAAGAAGAGGAAACAAATCCAGAAGAAGAAACTGCAAATGAAGAAACAATACAGGAATCTGAATCAGTAAAAAATGAGGAAAATCAAGGTATAGCAGAAGAATCAGAAACACCGCAAGTACAGTCAGAAAGTGTGACAGGAACTACCTATACAACAAAATATGCACAGACAAATGCAGTGACAGCACCAGTATTTCAGTTTGAATATCCAGAGGGATGGACCGTTCAAACTGAAAATGTAGATGCTGGAAATGTGATAGAAGAAAATGTAGTGATTTCTAATCCAAGAGGCGTTACAGTTACCTATTGGGACTGCCAGACAAATTTAGGAGGAGATGCGAAGTCAATGTTGAAAGCAGAGATTTCAAAGGCAGCAGATTCTTCATTTGTAGCGGGATATCCGGCAGGAACAGATAAAGATTGTTCGGGACTTGGAACATTTGTGGTAGCCAAAGTACAGCTTGTGGGAGAAATGATACCAGGACTCGATTCAGATTATATGTCCATTGATAAGGCATTTTATGCGGTTGTTCCGGAATCTTATATTGGAGAAAGAGAACTTCAGGGACAGGCAGGAAATGTAGATGAATTTTCATTTGAATATCCAAATCCTCATGCATTCATTGCAGAATCACCAGATGGTACATTTACAGAGGAAGAAGAACAGCAGGTGATTCAGATTTTAAAAAGTTTTAAAATTGCACAATAAAAAGAAATGAATTGCATTTTATCTATACAAAATGTATAATGAAATGGAATGGTTTATTGGGCGTTGTATCATTATGATGTGACAGAGTGGATAGAAAATAAAGATGAAGAGTTGGGATGAGAGATATTGCCAATGGATTATTTACAACATTTGTAGATTGAAGCAGTTAGATTAATGAGATTTAGAGTTTGAACAAATAAAATGGAAGGAATTAATATAGCAATGGAAAATTTAAAAAAATTAGAAAAACGTTTATTAGATTTAAAAGATGCTGAGATAGATCTTCATTTGGAATATCCTTTTGACACAAAGAAAAACGTATATGATCCGGATTCTAGTCTGCGAGCATGGGAATATTATTTTAAGATGTATTATGAATTTTTGAGTAATGTTGAGGAAGAAGATAAAAATCTTTTATTTGAAGAAGAATTGGGGAAAAAGTTTTGGCCTAGTGGTAATGTTTATAAACGAGTAGTAGGAACATTTTGTTATTTTGAAAAAAATAAGTATATATGGCCATATAAGTTGGATAGTCGTTGGTTTAAAAAATACAAAAATATAGGAATAGCAGGGGATTGTGTATTTAATTTTAATGAAAAAAAGGTTCCAAATTTTGAAAAAATAATAAAAAAAGATAATCTAAACGATCAAAATACTAAAGAACAGATTAAGGTGGTTTTATCATTATGTTCGAGAATGCATTATTCACCATTTAATTTTTCGTTAATGCCTACAACTGGGGGGGATTGGGCATTAAATAATATTAAAGGAAGGGGAAAAGAAGATCGTATAGATATTTTTTTGAATAAACTAAAAAATATTTATGATGATTTAAAAGAATTAGATGAATCTGGTATAAAAAAATCTGATATAGAAAAATGTGATGTAAAAAAATTTGATACATATATACAGTATATGGGTAAGATTGGAGCAATCAAAGTAGAAGGAGACTTACAAAAAGGATTAATACATTTTTTGTGGTGTATTGGTAGCTTCGAAAATTATTGTAAGATATTTTATCAACTTGATTATAAAGAAACGAAAGAGAAAGATTTGGTAGAAAGATTACTTGACAATGCAGAAAAATATAAGAGTATTGAAAATTCAGATCAGCTTGCAGAAAAATATAAAAGTATTGAAAATTCAGATCAGCTTGTAAAATATATGGAATTAGCAGTCGAGTATTGGGAGAAGCAGAATGAAAAATATAAAAAAATAAGGAAGAATATAAAAAAGGTACCAGGCACCAATAAAAACCAGTCATAAATTTTGAAACGTGTCATCCATCAACCAAATCCAAATCATTAAATATCCGGGTATCCAATATGCTGCTCATAGTGAGCAGCATATATTTTATTTATAAAAAAGCGTCACACAAATGACGCACCTAAATGGTAGACTAACATTACCAAAGAAATTAAAAAACAAAAAGGGAAAGGAACGGATATAAAATGAAAACAGTGAATAACGAATTGGAAAAATATTTACATAGAACACCTAAAACAGCATATTGGATAAATAATGAAGGTAAAAAGTATTGTCAATCTGTTCATGGAAGAAGTTTTGTAAGATATAATGAAGCAAAAAAGCAGGCAGAAAGAGACGTTGTCGATAAAGAAACAATAATTAATTATACTGTAAATTACCTGAATAAAGTAGGAATTAGAACGATTGAAAATCCTAAATATGACCCGAAATGTATCGATTATGAAAAGATTCAGCAAGAATTTGATTTAGCGGACAGGGAAGATTTAGTTTGGATGAAATTTACGAAAGATGGATATTTAGGCGTTGTTGCGGTGAGTGCAGATGTGAATTTTGATATTCCGAAAGACAGTAGTGAATACGATAATAAGCGTGTTGTATATAATTCGTATGAACAGAAAAATAAAGAAGAATGGATTCATAATTCAGCAGGAATTCTTATTCATAAGCTTGGAAAGAAGTGGGATGAATCGATAGTGTTATTATTTCCGTTAAAAAATATTCCTGATGGATATAGCAGAGGAGATGTAGAAACTGCAATTGGAAATATGTTAATAGAAAAAAATGTTCCTGTTTTGGATTTTTACTCACATATGTATTAAAGGAAATAGATAGCCTCAGTTGAAAAAGATTAAAATGAGGCAAGTAAAAATTAATTGGAATTTACAAAACGAGTTAATGATAAAGAAATGGGAAATTATAGGAGGCAATTGCAATGGGAAAAGAAATCAGCTCTTCAATTAAAACTGTTTATGGAATGCTTTGGGATGTATTAGCACTGTACGAGAAAACAGAATGCTTCAACAAAATGCCAGAAGGAGAAAAGCAGCAGGTTGATATTTGGGATTACTTAACAGAAAAGCTGTTGGAGATTCGTAAGACAATTGATATGCTTTTTCTTGGTGATAAAGATATGCAAGCTAAACTGATTCGTATTACGGATGAGACAGAAGAGTTTGTTAGAGCCTATGAGAAGCCAGGTGTTGTGACTCGCTGGAAACGAATTAACCCACGTATTTTATTCTTTGAATGTGCATTTGATTTGATGGAAACTTGCCCAGATATGTATCGGCAAATTAGTTGGGGACTTACAGATTTAAAGCTTGCTTGCTATCCAGATGAATCTCTAATAAAAGCAAGAAAGCGTTATTTCGAGGATGAAAAGAAAAAGATTGAGGATAGAAATCTTAGATACAGCGAGGACAGAATCTTCCAGAATGAACTTCTAAGAACGCTTAAGAGAGTATTTGAGTTTGATTTTAAAGACTATCTTTAATTAAAGTAGATTCCTGCTTCGTGTTACATCAGATGAATGAAATTATGATGATGACAGATTTAGAGAAGTTGCTCGAAATGAGTTAGACTAACAGGTATTTGCAAAATAAATTTAGGATTTGTGAGGAGTTGGATTTATGGGAATAAAGGACAGCGTAAAATTAAAAATTTTACAGGAGTTAATGCAGAATACAAACAAGGAAAGACCAACATCCATTTGGAAATTACGAGCTGCAGTTTATAGAGATTGCGAAAAAGAATGGAATACTTTGAAGAACAATTCGGACAAATCATCGAAAAAAAACATGCGTGATTCTCAAATCAAAACAGTAAAAAAGGATGTTTTTGAACTAGAAGAAGCGGGTCTCATTAAGATTATGGATATAGATGAGAATGGAAATATAGATAATAAAAAGGAAGTTATTTATTACAATCATCCATTGAGTCAGGAAAAACTCCCTTTTTTGATTGAGCATACTTTTACAATGACAGCGACATTAAAAGAAAAACGGGAAATTATTGATGATTTACTCCGCTGTGCCGGTGCTGGGAATTTGAAAAAGTATTGTTGTTATTTGGAGCATTTTTCACCAGAATATAGCTTGGAAAAAGATGAAGATGCAGAGAAAGAGAAAGAAAATAAATATCCCCAAAATCCTCAAGTAGAGGGAGAAAAAATTATAGGTCGGGCAGAAGCATGCTGTTATGTAAATTTGCATGAAAATATATATAGAATTTTTGAAGCGTTAAGTAGTTCCACGGGGCAATTCGTTCGAAAGATATCATTTAAATTAGTTCAGTATAATGCTAAAGGTAAGGTGGAATATGTGAATGGAGGAAAGGTCTATAAGATTTCTCCGTATTTTATTAGCAGTTTGAATGGAAAGCTGTGGCTTGTTGGAAATCATGAGCCGTATAATAATTTGTCGCATTATCCGATTGAGCGCATGGACAATATTGAAATATTGGAAAAAGGATATCGTAAAATATCTGAATTAGAAAAGAGAGGAGTTTTAACAGACAAATATTGCTATACCACAGAGCATCAGGGAGGAAGTTATGGAGATGTGGAGCCAATCATTTTAAGAGTGCAAAAAACTCCAAATGCGTATACGGTGATGTATCGCACATTTGATAATGAATTTTACTTTTTAGAAGGTGAAACCGAGGAATATGATCGGGTGTTGGTATTTCGAACCGCTTATTTTATTGTAAACTGGGCGATGATGAATTCGCGAGATGTGATTGTGGAGACACCAGCGATACAGGAAATGATTCGGAACAAAGTGAAAGAGCTTGCAGGTCTTTATTCAGTGAAAGAATGAGTCTTCGGTTTCACAAAAGATTTAGCTGGTAACAAAAGGAATCTGAGCATCATACGATAATAATATTTTTGTGGAATATTTAAAAGCGGCATGCAAATGACGCCTATAGAGAATAAAATAAGCACATAACAACATAAAAGAGAAAATAGGTAATGGTTTTAGGTTAAAAATCAGGGAGAAAACGTAGATGCAGAAAAAACAGAATCATTTTGCAGTATTTTTGGATGTAGATGGTGTATTAAATACTGAAACAACGTGTAAGAAAACCCCGAATGGATATAAGGGGATTGATAATGCACGAGTGGAAATCCTGGCAAAGATAATTGATAAAATTGGAGGGGGAAATATTGTGTTATCCTCTGATTGGAAAGAGATGAAGTCGACAGATGATGATTATATTTATTTAGTTGACAAGCTTGCTTTGTATGGGCTGAAGATAGTAGCGCAGACACAAGATATTACTTATAAGCGCAAGAGAGGTGCTGGAATCAAGGCATATTTAGAGGAACATACCGAGATAGAAGAATATATTATTTTGGACGACAATAAATTTGACTTTCAGGACGACACAAAACTTTGGGACCGCTTGTTGCTGACAAACGGAATCGAAAAGGCTCAATTTGCATCAGAAACTCCAGCTGTAGAAGCAATTTTGTTTATGGATTATTTAAAATTATTTTGAATTTGTATTATATGACAAGGAGAAAAATCATGAATCTTAGGAAATATTTGGTTGAACTGTTGAAGAACAATACAGGGGAAGATAAAAACTCTAAAGAAATAAAAACAATGCAACAGAATGAGATTTATGAAAAATTACATGCGGATTATTCGGATATCACATTAAAAAAAGTCAGAACGTGCCTGAAAAATCTTGTTGAAGAAGAAGCAAACTTACCAGATGGAGAAAAAACAATCTGTTACGAAGAACGCTATGGAAGAAAAACAAATTATTATTATAACAAAAGCAGTACCGATATTTCAGATGTTGAATTAAAGTATTTAATCGACTCGATTATGTATGGAAAAATATTCAACTCTAAACAGGCAAAAAGCTTTGCAAAACGAGTACAAAATCTAAGTGGGAAAAATTTAAAAGACATTACACCCTATGTCAATGACAGCTTTGGAAGACAAAGATTTATCTTGGAAACAGATGTGCTTCAAAATATTGATATCATCTTAAAAGCGATAAAAAGCGGTCAGTGTATTTCCTTTAATTGGAATGTTTATGATATCGTAAATGGAAAAGTAGAGACAAGAGAAATTTATCAGGCAACAGTAAAACCAATTCGACTGATTTTAAATGAAGGTCGATATTGTGCGCATGTTCGTTATGAAAAAGGGAGAAAAATTTACACTTATAATGCGGATTTGATGAAAGAGATTAGGATAGTTCCGGGATTTCAGGATGGAATCAGAGAAGAAGAAATACAAAGAAATTTTGAACGAGCAGAGTATCTCTTACAGACGCCATATAATTTTGGTGGAGAAATAAAAACTTATAAGTTAAGGGTACAAAAAAAGTATTTCTCTCGGTTGGTAAATACATTTTCGTATGGAATAAAAATAATAGATGGAACGGAAACTGAAAAAACAGTAGATGTCAGGATAAAAGCAACAAAAAGAGGAATGGTCTATTGGCTGCTGCATCATTATGATGTGGCAGAGTTAATAGAAAATAAAGATGAAGAGTTGGGGAAAGAGCTGAGAGATGCGGTGGAGAGTTTGTATAAGAGGTATTGCGAATAAGTTACTTGGTAAGCGCTTACGATTTTTGAATGTATCAGTTATAAATTAGATTTCAGTAAATTTTTCTATTAATGCATGAATCTCATTATCCCAATCTCATACATAAATATAACTTTTTTCTTATTTTGTCTTTGGAGTTCCAGCTCTGGAGAATCTTGTTTTTTGTTCCATCAGTGCCCAATTTGGACATTAATACCTGCTATGCTTAGTAAAGAAAAAAGAAATTAGTATCATTAAATGTTTTGTGGTTGAAATATTATTATAGTGATGCTATAATGTTCTATAGCTATAGAAAATATAGTTATAAAACATAAAAAGGTGCTGAATAAGCTATTAAATAATGGGTTAAGGGAAATAAAAATAGGTAATTTTTGGCACTACTTTAAAATTTGGGAGGAAGAAAATTATGAAATTAAAAAGAATCGTAGCAATCGCAACAGCAGCAGCATCAATTATGTCAATGAATACAGTGGCATTTGCAGACACAGAAGGATCAACAGAAGTTGAAATCAGAACAGAAGCAACATTAGTTGATGTAACAGTGCCTTCAACATTACCAATTGTATTTAATGAAGATGGCAGCAATACTATTCCAGATAACTATACAATTCAGAACAATAGTATGTCAGCAATTCATTTAACAAGTGTAGGATTAGATGCACAGGGTTCTGGTTGGAAAGTTATTCCGGAAAGTATGGACCCAACACAGTTTACAGCTAATACACGGCAGATTTTATTCGTTGTAAATTCAAAAGCTGTTGCTCCAATGCTTGCTGAACCTATGGAAACAGGTAGTGCAAGATTTGATCCTGATGAAGTTGTTATCGAACCTAAACAGTCAGTAACACTTGATTTTGAAGTTTATAGAGGTTCTTTTACAGTTCCACTTGAAAATACAGCAGCATTTACTATGACAACAACATTTGATTTTAACTAAACATTAAATTTTATAATTTATTTATCCTTGGAATAAATTAAGTGATCTTTTATAAGGCAGAAAACCCCATCCGTCAAGTTAAGTCGGCTGGGGTAGTTCAAATTCTTGGGATTTAAATAGAGAGATTATGATATGTTTAATTTTAAAAAGAAAATAATTATAATGATTTCACTAATTTTATTACTAGTTTCATCTATATTTATCTATAATCATTACTACCTGGAAAATATATATGAATCAGATACGAATAAAGAGAATGAAACAAATGATACTAAGACTGAAAAAATTAGTGAAATTCCAGATAGCGAAAAACAAGAAGCTGTTAATAAAGCGGTAGAAGAGGGAATGATTAATATTAGTTATTCTTCAAGTGCTGTTTTTGATGGGAAAAATAGTACTAGTTTTAAAGTCTTGAATAAAGAAAATAATAGATATCCAATTGTTTTTGAGTTATATGACGAAAATGATAATTTAATGTTTCAATCAAGTGAAATCGCTTTAGGATATCAATGTACGGAGATAACATTAAATGAGAATCATGAAAAAGGAACTTTTGAATGGAAAATAAAAATTGGATATTCAAATGGAAATGAAAAATCTAATGTCCAATCATTTTTCCCAATCAATGTAACAATTAATTGAGGAGCATAAATGAAGAAAATAAATTCTTTTATTTTTCCGTTATTTTTAAGTTTTGTCATTTTATTTACGCTTAATGATGTATATGCTTCTTCGACATTGACGGTTGGTTCAAGAGTTGATATAACAGTTAGTGTAACAAAAGCTAATATACATTATCAATTAGTGAGAAAAACAGGAGAAGATTTTTTAGATAATATTAATGTAAAAATGATTAAAAATAGTAATCAAATAATCATGAATGAAAACATCGAAGCTGGTAAAATTTCGCCGGACAGACAAGAATTTGGTGATTATGAAATTATTATTGATGAAAATGGAAAGTATGAAACAAGGTATAAATTTACAATTGATGAAGAGTATCTAAAAACTCAAGATGAGATAAAAAAAATCGTCTTAAATGAAAAAATTGAAGAAGATAAGAAGCAAGATGATAAAAAAGATAATAATCAATCTGGAGATATAGATAACCCAAATAAAGATAACAATGTAAAGAATGATGGTAAAAAAGATAATATAACGAATAACGCAGACAAAAATAAAGATAATAAAAATAATGAAAGTTCAGACCAAAAAGATTCTAAAGTAGAAAATAGTGAGAGTAAAAGTGATAATAACAAGAGTTCTGTTGAAAATACAAATTCTAAAAATGATGAATCTGTAAATCAAGCGGATGGAACTGCTTTAAGTGACAACGCTGGAACGAATGATAAAAACTATAAGTATGTTATTTTATTTTCGGCTTTCCTATTAAGCTCATTATGGGTAATATTTAAAATGAAAAAACCTTTCAACTAAAAGGAACCAGATGCCAATCAAATTCAGTTGAAAAATCAAATGAAAGTAAAAAACAATACGAATAACAGTTAAGGAATGTGATGAGATTCCATAAAACAAAACGAAAGCCTTCAGAGTGCCAGCTTTGGAGACTTTCGTTTTGCTTTATGGAGAATTATTTTGTTTATTCTTGCGTGGCTTCAAGCTGTAGCTGTATAATAAAAGGAAAGGTGTCACAGCAAGAAGGTGTCAGGCACCAACCAAATGGAAATTTGTAAACAGCTTGCCAAAGGGGAAGTCCAACAACTATATCAGAGAATTTTGAACGGAGAATAAGCAAATGAGAATTTTAAATTTTGAAGATGACGTGTATAAAGCAAATGATATCAAAAAAGTGTTAAATGATAGATGTGGCGTAACAGATGTTACACAGGTTGATAATGTGGAAGAGGGATTAGAATTATTAATCCAGGAAAAAGAAGCAGGAAATCCCTTTGATTTAATTATTACAGATATGCATTATCCGATGAGAAAAGGCGAAGAGGGAGATTTCGATGCCGGAGAAAAATTGCTTGGAATTTTAAAAGAAAGAGGAATAGATACGAAAGTAATTATCTGTTCGTCTTTAAATATTAAAATTCGTGAAGCTTATGGATGTATCTGGTATTCCAGAATCAGTGACTGGGAAATGGAATTATTGGAATTGATGAATCAATTGAAAAAATGAATTGTACAGTAGTTGAAAAGAGTAGTGAGATATTGATAAAGACACTGGAGAAAATAAGATGGTAATTCTATTCATATGGATTCTGCTGTCAGTGAGTTTGGTAATCGGCTGTATCAAAGTACATAATACAATAATAAAAGGTTTGTTTGGGATTCTGGCAGGACTTTGTATTACGGTATTGTGCTTTGTAGGAATCTTTTATTATTTAATTGTTTTTAAAGTTTCGAATGTAGACACAAGTGTTTCTTCGGATGGAGAGTATTCTTTGACTATGCAGGCAGTGGGGGAGCCGTTATTTTTCGGTTCTGCGGATGGTCAGTTTATCTTGAAAAAAGGGGAAAAAAGAATCAGTAAAGTTAAATTTTCGCTAAGAGATGATGGGGGAAATATTTTGCAGGACACCTGGCATGTTACGTGGAAAAAGAACCAGGTTGAAATTATTATCTATGGAGAGGAGCAAAACGATGAGCAGTTTCTTCTTTTTTTTGATGGAAAATATAAAATAAATGAACTGAACACGAAATATGGAAAAACTTTAGACGAATTAAATGAGATAGCAGAAGAACAAACAGAAGAAGAACAGAATCAGCAGAAAAAGACTGAAAAATCTCATTCTTTAGATGATGCAGATGAAGAAGAGAATACGAAATACGATGAAGATGGCTATCCGATGACAGAAGAATATCAACGATACAAAAAAGAATTGGCAGAGGTATCGGATTATATTCAAACGAAATCAGATGTATTCTTGGATTCTTATCCAGATACGAAGTATCAGCTGGAGTTTCGTCTGACTTCAAAAGGCTGGCCATTTGCTGTTATTAATAAAAAGATTGATGAAAATACCGGAGCAGTAACAGAACTGCATTTGCTGTATAATGAATCGCATATAGATGAAGAAACAGATGAATATGTATTGCAGGAATATTATTATGATTCTGATAATACGGAAGCTGCGTCTCCTGCGATTGTGGATTTTTTCTTAATACAAAAGGATACGTTAAAAGTTACAGATGAAAATACAAAAGAATGGCATTAATTGAGAAGAAATAAAATGAATTTTTGAATTGTAGAACCCTTGGACAGAAGTCTGAGGGTTCTAATAATTTATGAGCTTTAACGATTTGTTTTATTTTTAAACCGGCGGTTTATTGTGGAGGTACCGACAGTATGATAAGATAAGCTCAGTTGATGAGGGAATAATAAAAAAAGAAAAAATCCACTCCAATTTCTGAAGATAAGGATTATTCTAATCTTGTCAACAAGATAAAGTAAATATAAGGCAGTAGCTCAATGGTAGAGTATGAGATAAAGCACGTTTCATGTTTGTGGAATATACAGCAATTTTAATTTCTTATTTCTAATTTAATGTAAGTAAATTGATGCAGGTTCGAATCCTGCCTGCCTTATCTGAGTGAGGTAGCTTAATGGTAAAGCACGAAAAAGTGTTTCATGTTTGTGGAACATACAGCAATTTATTCCAGGAGAAGAGGACGAATTGCAGGTTCGAGTCCTGCCCTCACTCATCGTAACTCTGTAGAATCAAACACTCATAAGAGTTGGTATTTGGCTTGAACTTATAGGGGGAAGTACAATGAATTTCGTAGAACTATTAGAAAAAACATCAAATAAATTAACTCATACAGAAAATGGTGCAAGATCAGTGAACACAACAGATAATGCAAATCTGGATTTGTTTGCAACAATCGGTGCACTGAGAACTGCAGATGAAGAACGAATCAAAATTTTATTTGAGAAGGCTTATGAAGAAGACCCATTGTCTGCAGTTAAAATTTTATTTTATGCAAGAGACATCCGAGAGGGTCTTGGAGAACGAAGAGTCTTTCAGATTTTATTAAAGAATCTGGCTGAATATCATCCGGAGGCAGTGATTCCAAACATTGCTTTCATTGGTGAATATGGTCGTTTTGATGACTGGTACTACCTGATTGGTACACCGGCAGAAGAGGCAATGTGGACTGCAATGAAAAGACAGTTACTGGAGGATTTAAAAAACTTTCAATTAGGCAAACCAGTGTCTCTGCTTGCAAAATGGGTGAAAACTGCTGATTCAAAAGTAGAAGAAACAAGAAAATTAGGTATTTTAACTGCAGAAAAATTAGGATATCCAGTTTATAACTTTAAAAGAATAATCCGTACGTTAAGAAAATATATTGATGTTACAGAAATAAAAATGTGTGGCAACAATTGGGATGAGATTGATTATTCTGCCGTTCCGGGACGTGCGATGATGAAGTATCGAAGAGCATTTGACAGACACGATACGGAAAGATTTGAAAAATTTATCAACCTGGCACTGGAAGGCAAGGAAAACATTCATTCTAAAACACTGTATCCTTATGATATAGTAGAAAAGATTTTATACGGAAACGAGGATAGTAAGGTGTTGGAAGCACAGTGGAGAAATCTTCCGGATTATGGAGTTGGTGATGAAAACATGCTTATTATGGCAGATGTTTCAGGCTCTATGTATGGACGACCAATGGCAACCTCGATTGGACTTGCAATTTATTTTGCAGAAAGAAATAAGGGAGATTACCATAATCGTTTCATGACGTTTAGCGCTTTACCAAGCATTGTGCATTTGGAAGGTGAAACTTTAGCTGAAAAAGTTGCTTGTGCAGTAGAGACAGACTGGGGTTTGAATACAAATCTGGAAGCGGCTTTTGATAGTATTCTTAAAACTGCGGTGGAAAATCATGTACCAGAAGAAGAAATGCCAAAATCTTTAATTATTATTTCAGATATGGAATTTGACTCTGCAACTTATGATTCTGACTGGCTGTTTTATGAAACTATGAAAAAGAAATTTAAAAGAAATGGTTATACAATTCCGAATGTTGTTTTCTGGAATGTAGATTCCCGTCACAATGCCTTTCATGCAGATAAAAAAAGAGAAGGAGTACAGCTTTTATCTGGAAGTGCTGTCACAATTTTTGAGCATCTGGATGAAGGAATAGGAATGACTCCGGTTGAGATGATGCGAAAAATCATTGAAGGTGAACGGTATGCATGCATTACAATTGCAGAGGCGGCTTAAAAAATATCTTATAAGCTCTCGGACTTAAAGTTCGGGGGCTTAAATTTTTGCATTATCTTAGTGGGTATCTCGATTTCCGATTAAGATAAATGCTATGCGAGATTTTTTCTTGTGGGGTTCTACAGACAAGAGGTATAATAAAGAAAAAGAGCACGGACAGAGGGGAGAGAAGTACATGGCTACTTATGTTATTTCGGATATTCATGGAGAATATGAATTATTTATCAAGCTGTTAGAAAAAATTCGATTTACAAGTGCAGATACTTTGTATGTTTTAGGTGATGTGATAGACCGAGGTCCGCATCCGATAAAGGCTTTGCTGAAATTGATGGAAATGCCTAATGCAGTCTGCCTTGTTGGAAATCATGAGGTGATGGCACTGAAATGCCTGAAATTTCTTCAACAGGAAATTACAGAAAGTTCGATTGAAAAAATAGACGAAAAACTTCTGGATAATCTGGCAACCTGGCAGTATAACGGAGCAGAGATGACAATCAGTGAATTTCGTAGATTAGATGAGGAAACACAGCTGGACGTGCTGGATTTTATGGAAGATTTTCTGGTATATGAAACACTTACAATAGAAGGGAAAAATTATTTACTGGTACATGGCGGACTTGGAAATTTTTCACCGGAGAAAGACATAGAAGATTATTCTCTGCATGATATTGTATGGGAAAGACCAGATTATGGACGGCAGTATTTTGAAAATACTTATCTGGTAACAGGACACACTCCAACCCAGCTAATTGCAGAAAACGAGAAACCAGGATACATTTATCGGGAGAAAAATCATATCGCAATAGATTGTGGAGCGTGCAATCCAAGTGGAAGGCTTGCTGCAATTTGCCTGGAAAGTGGCGAAGAGACTTATGTAGATAAGAGAGTTCAAAAACAAAGAGAAGAATAACAGAAACAGCAGAAGAATAGAAACAGCAGGAAAAGGCAGAAGAAGATAAAAGAAAACAGAAGAAATTAGAACCCTTGGACAGAAGTCTGAGGGTTTTTGATACATTTGAAATGCAACGATTAGCAGAAAAATGTCAAAATTTGCAACGAAAAATGCAACGAAAAAAAATACGTTGCATTTAAAGTGAAACGATAATGCTCTAATTATAGAAAACGTTTGAATTTATAAGCTTTTGGATTTAAGATTCGGGGGCTTTTTAAATTTCTCCAATTATGATACGATAAATCAAAACCATAAAAGATAATGAGGAAAAAATGGACAACGAAGATAAATTATATTACAAACAGGTTTTACAAGGTTTATCAGAAGAACTGCCAGATGAATTTTTTAAACTGGCACAGCTTGTAGAGGTAGAACAGCTTGAATTTTTAGCACCAAAAGACAGCAGTAATAACTGGCGTCTGGTTTATCTGATGAACGATGCAGTGGAAAGTTTTCTGGTATTTGAAAATGCAAGATTTACAGGAGAATATCTGCCGGATTATGAGGGTACAATCAAGGCAGTTTTGGAAAAAAAAGAAAAAGAGTACATTCTGGTGGTAAATCAGGGTGAAGATTCGGTATTTACTATCTTTTTTGAGTCATTAAAACTGGAAATTCAATGTTATGACTATGGAAAAATCGGACATTTCTGGGTAGAAGGTTATGAATATCTGCGCCAGTTAGAATATCGGATTGCAATTCTAAGAGACAAGGTGGATTACCTGGGAGAACAGAAAAACTGTTGTACGAAGGAAGAACGAAAGCTTGCCCTGCTGGCAGAATTTCCACCATTAAATTATTGCTCATATCCTTCTGTTAAACCAGAATATATCGTTCCAAAAAGTGAACCCTGGCAAGTGAATCTCGATGCCATCCGTCTGATGAAAGAACTCGCAATACAGGTAAAGGATAAGATGCTTATACAGATGCTGGCGCTTTATGAGCAGTATCCGGTAAAAACAATTGCGAAGATTATAGCGAAAATGCTGCACCGAAAAAGACATCTTGCGGTAATCAGACTCTTGGATAAGAAGCTGCAAAAAGAAGCAGGAAATTATCCGAAACGTTCGTTTGGAAAGAAATCAAACGCAGAACATAAAAAACAAATCGAACAGGCTTATGAAAGACAGAAAGCATTAAAAGCAAAAGGAATCGAGTCGGAAGTGCTGTGGCAGGAGCCATTTGTGTATGCACAGGATTCTGTAGAGTTTGAAGTGTATGTGATGGTGTGGAAGAAAGGCATTTTGAACCAGAAAGTGGAAGTGGAACGGATGGGAAAATAAAGAAAGGCTGGTTTTTATATGTGAAACTCGAGACTGTAAATAATTCTGTGTAAACTCCAAAAAAGAGTTCTATATCCTCTTGGA
>OLNW01000129.1_pt1 | contig 97113 bp, 76 predicted proteins | sample 1672121 | NCBI WGS metagenome assembly OLNW01 (sample SAMEA3136648, study PRJEB25190) | human gut metagenome
TTGCATGTGTTAAGCACGCCGCCAGCGTTCATCCTGAGCCAGGATCAAACTCTCTGATATAGTGTTTGTCCAAGTTCAAGATAACTACTTGGCTATCTATCCCTTTTACTGTTTTGGTTCATTGAACCGTTCTTTTTAAAATAAATGAATGTAAAAGAATTTTCGTTTTCATGTGTTTCACTGTTCAGTTATCAAGGTTCCTGTCGTTCTTTTTTATCAACGACAGCTTTTATATTATATCAAAGCCGTTTTTGTTTGTCAAGAACTTTTTTAATTTTTCTTTTCAAGAAAAATTAAACGGAGAAGGAGGGATTTGAACCCTCGCACCGCTATTAACGGCCTACTCCCTTTCCAGGGGAGCCCCTTCAGCCACTTGGGTACTTCTCCAAATGCCTAAATGATATTTTTCATTTAGTGAGCGGAGAGAGTGGGATTCGAACCCACGCGCCCTTGCGGACAAACGGTTTTCAAGACCGCCTCGTTATGACCACTTCGATATCTCTCCATCTTTGTTTTATTCTGTTTGTTTATCGCTCTGTGTCAGCGACAAGTGATATTCTAGCACCAGTCGTTCCAAATGTCAACACTTTTTTTGATTTTTTTTTATTTTTTTATTTTTTCCGTTTTTTTATTCTTTTTGTTTTATTTTATCAGGGAAAGATTTCGCCCTCTTTCCCTGATATTTACTGGAATTTTTAAGCTTTTTACTCCTGTTTGGCAAAGTTTTTAAAAGTGATTCTACTCTTCCTCTAACGTCTCCAAAATCTGCTCCGCAAGTAAAATATCTTCCGGAGTCGTAATTTTTATATTATCATAAGCCCCTTCTTCCAACTTCACTTTTAATGAACCATATTGTTCCATTACCATTGCATCATCCGTAATTCCCTGCATTCCTTCCTGCTTTGCCTTTTGATATGCCGAATAAATTTCCGGATAGGAGAAAATCTGAGGAGTCTGAATATTCCAGACTCGAGCCCGTTTTGGCGTAGATTCTACAAATCCCTCTTCATCCGTAATTTTCACTGTATCTTTGGATGGTACGCCCAAAACACACGCTCCACCTGCAATCACCGCTTTTTTTCCGCGCTCTATCATTTCCTCTGTTACAAATGGTCTTGCGCCATCATGAATAAACACATAATCACAGTTTTGACATGCCTTAAGTCCTTCATAAACAGAATCATAGCGTTCTTTTCCACCTATAACGACTGCTTTTACCTTTTGGAATCCAAACGGCTCTACAATCTCTCTTTTTACATATTCAACGCTTTCTGCACCTGTTACAATAATGATATCATCAATTTCACTGCTCTTTTCAAAACAAGAAATACTATAAAACAGAACCGGTTTCCCTTTTAACAAAAGAAACTGCTTCTGTATTTTACTCTTCATTCGTTTTCCCTGGCCTGCTGCCAGCACAATTGCTGTACAGTTCATATTATCGCCCCTTATACTAACGTTCTCCCAATTTCAGGTTTGGAACTGCATTTAAATCCATTCCATGTCTCGTTCCCTTTAAAAATTCGTAATACGCAGCCACACCAATCATTGCTGCATTGTCCGTGCAGAAAATTGGTGATGGATGATAAAATTTTATCTGATTTTTTTTACATGCTTCCTCCATCGCACTGCGAAGTCCGCTATTTGATGCAACCCCTCCGGCAATCGCCAGTTTTTTAATATGATAATCTTTTGCCGCCATAATTGCGTGTTCCACAAGCACCTCAACCACACAGCGCTGAAAAGAGGCTGCAATATCTGCTGCTACAATCTCTTCCCCCTGCATTTTGCACTTGTTTAAATGATTTAATACCGCTGATTTTACCCCACTAAAGCTAAAATCATAAGGAGCATCTTCAATCTTGGCCTTTGGAAAATCAAACGCATAAGGATTTCCCTCTTTTGAAAGTTTATCAATTTTCGGTCCACCTGGATATCCCAATCCAATTGCTCTTGCAACTTTATCAAATGCCTCACCTGCTGCATCATCTCTGGTACGTCCTAAAATTTCAAACTCACCATAATCTTTTACAATAACCAGATGTGTATGACCTCCCGATACAACCAGACATAAAAATGGCGGTTCTAAATCCAGATTTTCAATATAATTGGCAGAAATGTGCCCCTCTATGTGATGCACGCCTACCAGTGGTAAATCTTTTGCAAAACTAATTGCTTTTGCCTCTGCCACTCCGACTAAAAGCGCACCGACAAGCCCAGGTCCATAAGTCACCCCAATCGCATCTAAATCATCTAAAGTAACCCCTGCTTCTTTCAGTGCCTCTTCAATCACCTGATTAATTTTTTCAATATGTTTTCTTGATGCAATTTCCGGCACTACTCCTCCATAAAGTTTATGAAGGTCTATCTGTGAAGAAATCACATTTGATAAAATAGTACGTCCATTTTTCACAACGGATGCCGCAGTTTCATCACAGGAACTTTCAATTGCAAGAATTTTAATATCTTTTTGTGTTTCTGTCTCCACGTTTTTTTCTCCTTTCCCATGTACTCCATTCCAATGTACGCTCGAAATTTTTCTGTTAAAAGCTCTTAAAACTCAAAACGTACCTCAATATCTACAATATCTATCTGATATCATCTTAAGTTTCTGCTACTCTTCTTCAAACTGCAGTTCTACCGACTGGCGATCTCTTGCTGCAATCGTATTTTGGAAAATTTTTGTTGCCTCTCCCAATGCTTCTTCCGGTCTTACCAGTGACGGACTGTAATGTGTCAGCCAGAGTTCCTTTACATTGGCACTTTTTGCTAATGTTGCAGCTTCTTTAAACGTCATGTGTTTATGTGCCTTTGCCTTTTCCTCTTCTTTATCCTGCTCTCCATACATTCCTTCACAGATAAATAAATCTGAGTCTTTCGCATGCTCTTCTATAGATTTGACCGGTCTGGTATCTGTCGTATAAGTCAGTTTAATTCCCTTTCTTGCCGGTCCTAATACCATATCCGGAGTATAAAGCATGCCATCTGCCTCTATTGTCTCCCCTTTTTGCAGTGGATTCCAATATTTTAACGGAATATTCTGTTCCTTTGCTCTTTTTGCATCAAATTTTCCATTTCTCTTGATTTCTATCGTATATCCATAACAAAGTACATTATGATTTACTTTATATGCCGTAATCTCATACCCATATAAAGTAAAAGTCTCTTCTGGCTGAGTCAACTCAATACATTCAATTTCAAAAGGCAGTTCCGGTGCAATCACACGAAGCGCATTTACCACACGGACAAGACCTTTTGGTCCAATCAAAGTAAGAGGCTCGGTTCGCTCTGCATTTCCCATTGTCAAAAGCAGTCCTGGAAGCCCACTGATATGATCTGCATGATAATGGGTAAAACAAATCACATCAATCGGCTTAAAACTCCAGCCTTTTTCCTTTACAGCAACCTGAGTTCCCTCTCCACAATCAATCATTAAATTACTTCCGTTATAGCGTGTCATTAAAGCAGTTAATTTTCGTCTTGGAAGCGGCATCATTCCACCGGTTCCTAACAGACAAACATCCAGCATCTATCTTTTATCCTCATTTCTCTCTGATTTTGCAGAGATATCTGCGTTTTTTATCTTAACACACATTTTTGACTGCTACAACAATTCCTTTTCTTTTTTCACGGTAAGTGGAATTACAAAATCTGCGGTTATTCTATCATAGCACGCTTCACATAAATCAAATTCATGATGTTCTGTATCTTTATTTGAAAAATATCCCCATAAAATCTCTCCATGAAACATTCCTTCCTGAATTATTTCGTTTTTTATGGTTATTTTTTTTCCACATCCATTACAATAAATTTCTGCCAGTTTTTTTTCTTTTTGATTTTTATATTTTCTCATCCTTATCCTCCAAACGGATGTCATATACTTTCAAACTCTCTCTTTTTGATTTACTTTGTACTCTCGACTTGTTTCTTCTGTATTATACCGAATTTTTTTCAAAAATCCTATATGAAACCATTTTCAAATATAGAAAAAGATAGCAATTCTGCTATCTTTTACACATAACGATTCCATCTTCAACCGGCTCTTCATAAAACTTTTTCCGCACATCAATTTCTTCAAATCCAAAGGAACGGTATAACTTTCTTGCACGTAGATTACTCTCTCGCACTTCTAAGAAGAAAGACGTCCCCCCTCTTTTTTCCGCTTCTTTTAAAAACTCTTCCATAAGATGCGTTCCGGCTCTTTGTCCCCAGCAGGACTTTTTAATTGACACATTTGTAATCTCGCCCTCATCTAATACAAGCCACATTCCTGCATAACCAATGATTTCATCTTGATTCTCAATCACCATGTACAACGTATTTTTGGAACGAACTGCATCTTCAAAATCCTTTTGTTTCCACGGCTTTGAAAAATTTTCAGCTTCAATTTGAGCAGTTTCTTCTGCATCCTCTATTGTCATTTCACGCACTTTTAATAAATTTTTTTTGATATTCTCACTCATGTTTTTCTTGTTTCAAACGTTCTGCACGTTCTCTTTCTGCCTGAGAAACACGAAGATACTCCGGCTTATGTTCTGCTGCACTTTCTGTTTTTCCCTCTTTAAAATAAAGAGTACCAAGCATGCCAACCGCCCCTGCACGCTGTCTGCTTAAATGTGCCGGTGCAAATGAATACGGCACTTTACAGCTTTCCTGAATCAATTCTTTATAAACCGGAACAGCGTCGCCAAGAAAAATTACCGGTCTTTCCATTTGATTTAATTCTTTTATCAATTCCTCTAATGCAACTGCATCCTGTTCTTTTACCACCTGCATCTGATGATTTAAAAAGCAATACATTCCTGTATAAACCTGTTTTCTTCTTGCATCCATAATCGGACAGATAATCGTATCTTCATCGGTGTCATATAAATTATAAGCCAGTGCATCTACCGTCGGCACGCTGATTAACGGCTTATCTAATGCAAGTCCCAGTCCTTTTGCTGTCGCCGAACCAATTCTAAGCCCTGTAAAAGAACCTGGTCCTGCTGCCACTGCAATTGCATCAATTGAACTTAAATCCAAATCAATACTCTTTTTTATTTCTTCTAACATCGGAAGCAAAGTCTGGGAATGTGTTTTTTTATAATTCATCGTATACTCTGCCACAAGTGTTTCTTCTTCTATCACAGCCACAGAAGCTACAAGCCCCGAACTGTCAATTGCTAATAATTTCATTGTTTTCTCTCCTCTCTGGTTTCTTGTTCTGCTTTTTTATTCCATTTCTGTCTTAGCTAAACCATCTATTGTAATTTTTCGATAATCAAATCCTTTTTCCGGATTTTTTTCAATTGTAATTGCAATGATAGACTCCGGCAAAAGCTCTTCTATTAATTCCGCCCATTCAATCAGGCAAATTCCTTTCCCAAAAAAGTAATCATCGTATCCGATTTCTTCCATTTCTTCAATATCTCCAATTCGATAGACATCAAAATGATAAAATGGAAGCCGACCATCTTCATATTCTTGAACAATCGTAAACGTCGGACTGTTTACCGGTTCTTTGATTCCAAGTCCCACAGCCACTCCTTGAGTAAATACGGTCTTTCCGGTTCCCAAATCTCCATTTAAGGTATAAATCTGTCCTGCAACCGCTTTTTCTCCAAGCCGTTTCCCAAGTTCAAATGTTTCCTTCGCACTATTTGTTTCTATTATCATGTTTTGACTCACTTTCTTTTTCTATACAAAATGACATCATTTTCTGTTTCTTTCATCCGAGCGAGTATTCGTCAGAATATCGTTACGGTAAAACGGACATTTGCAATCCGCTTTGTTACTTGCTCACCGCTTAGTGATCTGCGCACTTGAAGCGGGAGAATGCTTATCTGCGGTAAAGCGGACATTCGCAATCCGCTTCGCTACTTGCTCATGAACGCAGTCGCTTCGCGATCTGTCAGTGGGAGCTTTCAACTCCCACTGACAGAAGCATCCCCCTCACCCGCCGTTTAGTGCCCTGCGCACTTGAAGCGGGGGGAATGCTTATCTGCGTTCAAATCTCGATTCTACATTATAACACAGAAAATTATGGCTTGCACCTTTTATTTTTCCAGATTATAATGGTATCTGAACCTTTTGGTGCTGCCAGTTTTATTGTTTTGATAAGACTTTTTAAGTGCAGTAACCTGTTCGCAAAAAAAATTAAAGGAGATACAAATTATGGCTAATCCAATTGTAACCATCACAATGACAGATGGCAGTGTTATGAAAGCTGAATTATATCCGGAAGTTGCACCAAATACTGTAAATAACTTTATTAGTCTGGTTAAAAAAGGCTTCTATGATGGTCTTGTATTCCACAGAGTCATCCGCGGATTTATGATTCAGGGCGGCGACCCACAGGGAACCGGAATGGGCGGTCCTGGCTATTCCATCAAAGGAGAATTTACCTATAACGGTTTTTCCAATGATTTAAAACATACACCAGGTGTTCTTTCCATGGCTCGCGCAATGGATCCAAACTCAGCCGGAAGCCAGTTCTTCATTATGCATGAAACTTCCCCACATCTGGATGGACAGTATGCTGCATTTGGAAAAGTAACTGACGGACTTGACGTGGTAAATAAAATCGCTGAAGTTCCAACTGACTACAGTGACCGTCCTCTTGAACCACAGATGATTCAGAACATGACTGTAGATACTTTCGGAGTTGAATATCCGGAACCGGAAACTGTATAATTTTATCAGTCTTCAAATGTAAGAACTTCTTTATCAAGAATGGCATAATACAGTTCTTTTTCTACCGTGACAGAAGCTTTTCCACTGGTCGCTTCCGTCACGGCTTTTTTTATGCGTTCTTCTTCTTTTTTCGGAACTAATACCTCAAATTCAACACTGTCTGTGTATCTCGAATCCAAAATCGGAAGATTTTCCTGCCCAAACAGATACTGCAGTTTTCCGACTCCATTATAATCTGTTCCAACTAACAGACATACTCCATGGTTTTTGGTAATTAAAATACTGTTTTTTAATCCTTCTTGAACGGCTTTTGAATACGCCCTTACAAGTCCGCCCGTTCCCAGCAGAGTTCCGCCAAAATATCTGGTCACTACAACCGCGATATTATACAGCTCTTCTCCAAGCAGTACATCAAGCATTGGTTTTCCTGCCGTTCCCTGTGGTTCTCCATCATCACTGCAGCGCATAAACTCTTTTCTTTCTCCAATCACATAAGCATAGCAGTTATGTCTGGCATCCCAGTATTTCTTTTTTATCTCTTCAATAAATTTTAAAGCTTCTTCTTCTGTTTTTACCAGACGGACAGTTGCGATAAAACGTGACTTTTTTTCTACGATTTCGCCCTCTCCGCCCTGATAGACTGTCCTATATTGTTCTAACATCTTTCTTATCCTTACCTGATTCTTTTTAAATTTTCTTCATCATACCACAGAAATTTACAGGTGCAAAGCAATAATTTTCCCCTGAAAAGTATCAAAAAGTGTGAATTTTATCAAGTTAGACTTTATTTCGCACAGGGCATTTGCTATAATAAACCGGTAAAGGAGGCAAAATACATGAATTTTGGAAAACGTGCGACAAACAGAAAACGAAATGCCCTGTCCTCCCACTCCACAATGATAGGGAAAAAAGCAAATGTTTCTGTTCTACGCATTCTGTTTATTTCACTGATTGCAGTTTTTACCATCTGCTTATGCATCGGGGTAGGAGCTTTTCGAGGTCTGATTGACAGCGCACCGGATATCAATGATGTCAATATCATGCCTGTCGGCTCTGCAACTTTCATTTATGACTCAGACGGCAATCAGCTTCAGAAACTCACTGCGCCTAATTCCAATCGTATGCCGGTATCGATTGACCAGATTCCACTTGATTTACAACATGCAGTTGTTGCAATCGAGGATGAGCGATTCTACGAGCATAACGGAATTGACCTCCGCGGTATTATGCGCGCTGCTGTAAAAGGTATTACGCATGGATTCAATTTTTCAGAAGGTGCCAGTACCATTACACAACAGCTTTTAAAAAATAATGTGTTTACCGACTGGACAAATGAATCTACAATTGAACGTTTTAAACGAAAATTTCAGGAGCAGTACCTTGCAGTCCAGTTAGAAAAGGAACTGAAAGACAAACAGACCATTCTTGAAAATTATTTGAACACAATTAATCTTGGAGATGGAAATTATGGAGTGCAGGCAGCCGCACACGGATATTTTAATAAAGATGTCAATGAACTGACCCTTTCAGAGTGTACGGTTCTTGCCGGAATCAGCCAGAACCCAACCCGCTATAATCCTGCTACAAATCCTGAGGAAAATGCAAAGCGTCGAAAAGAAGTACTCGACCACATGCTTGCCCAGAATTATATCTCGCAGGAGCAATACGATGAATGTCTTGCTGACAATGTTTATGAAAGAATTCAGCAGGTAGAGGCAGAAACTTCTCAGGAAGACACCACTTACAGTTACTTTGTCGATGAACTGACCAAACAGGTTGTCAGTGACTTAAAGACCCAGAAAGGATATTCTGACCAGCAGGCTTACAATGCACTTTACAGTGGCGGACTTCGTATTTATACGACTCAGGACCCTAATATTCAGCAGATTTGTGATGAAGAATATTCGAATCCTGCCAACTTTCCTTCTGGTACTCAGGTGGAACTGGAATATGCACTGACAATCCGCCGTCCGAACGGAACGGAAGAAAACTTCAGTCAGGAAATGATGCAGTCTTATTTCCAGCAGCAGGAAGGAGAAAATTTCAATCTGCTCTTTGACAGCGCAGAACAGGCTCAGAATTATATCGACACCTACAAAGCTGCTGTTACCTATGATGGCTCTGAAGTGCTCTCAGAAAGCATTACAATGGCACCTCAGCCACAGTCATCTGTGGTAATCATGGATCAGCACACCGGATATGTAAAAGCGATTGTCGGCGGACGCGGGGAGAAGACCAGCAGTCTTTCCTTAAACCGTGCAACATCCACTCTAAGACAGCCTGGTTCTACTTTCAAATTAGTATCCACTTATGCACCTGCTTTAAATGAATGCGGAATGACTCTTGCAACCACTTATACAGATAAACCAATCACTTATAAAGACGGTACACCGGTTAAGAATGCAACAAATTCTTATCGCGGAGAAACAACCATCCGCGAGGCAATTATTCATTCTATTAATACCGTAGCTGTTCAGTGCTTTACCGATGTCACTCCACAACTTGGATATGAGTATCTGAAGAAATTCGGATTTACCACTGTTTATGACAATATCAGTATTAATGGTAAGATTTATACTGACATTCAGCAGCCAACTGCACTGGGCGGTATTACGCGCGGTGTCAGCAATCTGGAACTGACTGGCGCTTATGCTGCAATTGCTAATTCCGGAACTTATATCAAACCAATGTTTTATACTAAGATTCTGGATGAGGATGGAAATGTTGTCATCGACAATACCCCAGAAGAAAGAAAAGTCATTAAACCAAGCACCGCTTATCTTTTAACCAGTGCAATGGAAGATGTTGTAAGCGAGGGTACCGGTACAAGACTTCAGCTTTCTAATATGCACGTTGCAGGTAAAACCGGTACAACCGATACCTACAATGATGTATGGTTTGCAGGATTCACCCCATATTACACTTGTACAATCTGGTCTGGATATGACGATAACACCAAAATTCCGGATACCGGAAATTACAGAACCTATCATCAGGACTTATGGAATCGTATTATGAGCCGGATTCATGAAAATCTCGAAGATAAAGATTTTGACAAGCCGGCTACTGTTGGTGAAGCAACCGTCTGCAAAGACACTGGCATGCTTCCAACTTACAATTGTCCGACTGTAACAGAACTGTTTGATACCACTGAGCTTCCAAACAAACGCTGTACCAAACACGGCGGTGGAGGCAGCAGCCGAAGCTATAATTCTTACAGTTCAAGAAATTCCTACAGTTATTCGGATAATGAAGATGACGACGAAGAAGATGATACCGATTCTTCTTCCTCTGATGACGAGGAAGATAATACCGATACCGAAGAAGAATAAACTGTAAAAATTTAAAAACACAACAAAAAAGACTCCGTTCTCGAAAAAGTTGAGAACAGAGTCTTTTTATTTACTATCCTGATTTTTTACTACAATCTTCTTAATTGTCTTTGCTTAAAATTAATTTTGCAGCTCCATAAATTCCAGCATCATTTCCCAGTGTTGCCAGTTTAATCGGAGTTTCTTTGCTCGCAGTAAATGCATGTGCTTTATAATATTTTTCTACTGCATCAATTAAAACTTGTCCGGCTTTTGATACCCCACCACCGATTACAAATACATCAGGGTCAGAAACACAGGCGAATACAGCCAGTGCATTGCCAAGATAAGCAGCAAATTTATCAACAATTTTACCTGCCAGTACATCCCCTTCTTTATAAGCATCGAATACACTCTTTGCTGAAATATTTTTTACAGTTCTAAGCACAGAATCTTCTGTTTCGCTTTCCAGCGCCTCTTTTGCAAGACGTGCAATACCGGTTGCAGAAGCATACTGCTCCAGACAACCCTTATTTCCACAGTTGCATGCTTTGGTTTCTGCCGGATTTACAAATGCATGACCGATTTCGCCTCCTGCCCCGTGCGCTCCGGTTACAATCTTTTCATTTACGATGATTCCACCGCCTACACCCGTACCTAATGTGACCAGAATCAGGTTTTTTGCGCCCTGTCCGCCACCTTTCCACATTTCACCAAGCGCTGCAACATTTGCATCATTTCCGGCTTTTACTGCAAGTCCGGTTAAATCACCAAGTTCTTTTTCAATATTTTTTCTTCCCCAATGAAGATTTACGGCGCATGGAATTTCTCCTGTTTCTTCTACTGGTCCTGGTACACCGATTCCAACACCTGCAACTTCTGCCTTATCAATTTTCTTTTCTTCAATTTTTGCAAGAATTGTTGCCGCTATATCCGGAAGAATTGCTTCTCCATTATTTTCTGTACGGGTCACAATCTCCCATTTTTCTTCTACTATTCCATCCGTCTGAAACAGTGCACATTTTACAGTTGTACCACCAAGGTCAATTCCAAAACACCACTTTGCCATTATTCGTCTTCCTCTTTTCTCTTTTTTGACATATTTTCCTGTACACGACGATACAGTTCCTGAGCTGCATTATAGCCCATCTTCTTCTGTCTGTGGTTAACCGCAGCCGACTCTACAATAACAGCCAGATTTCTACCTGGACGAATTGGCAGAGAATGGCATACTACACGGTTTCCCAAAAATTCAGTATACTCTTCTTCCAATCCAAGACGGTCATATTCTCTGTCTTTATCCCACTCTTCCAGCTTGATAACCAAATCAATAGACTGAGTATCTTTTACACTTTCTACACCAAACAGAGTCTTTACATCAATAATTCCAATACCACGCAGTTCAATAAAGTGACGGGTAATATCCGGTGCAGAGCCAACCAATGTTGCATCACTGACACGACGAATTTCTACAACATCATCGCTAACCAGACGGTGACCACGTTTGATTAACTCCAGGGCAGCTTCACTCTTACCGATTCCACTTTCACCCATAATCAGTACACCTTCACCATATACATCGACTAATACACCATGAATGGAAATGCACGGTGCAAGCTCTACATTCAACCAACGGATAATCTCTGCCATAAAGGTAGAAGTTGTCTGGTCAGTTACAAAAATCGGCACATCATATTTAATTGCAAGATTAATCATATCTTCATCCGGTTCTGTCTTTGTACTGAAAATCACACACGGAATTTTACTTGCTACAAAACGTTCAAATGCTTCCATCTTATTTTCTCTGGATAAATGCAGAAGATATGTGTATTCTACATATCCGATAATCTGAACTCTTTCATTTTCAAAATGTTCCAGATATCCGGTCAGCTGTAATGCTGGACGGTTAATATCCGGCAGGGTAATCCTCTTTTTTGAGATATCCACATCCGGTGTTTTATTATGCAGATTTAATTCCTGCACCATTTTGCTTAATTGTACACCTTTCACTTTTTAGGCCTCCTTGTTTTCCCTGAACGCAACCTTATGATAAACTATTTTTTGCGCACATTCGCTTTGATAATAGTTTATCATAAGGTGTTTAGAAGTTCAACTGCAACCATATCAAGAATTCGTCAACTTATGCCGTCAAAATCGTATGTCAGTTCTTACAAATGTTTGACATGAATTTCACGCATTTGTTTTATGAAAAAAGTCATACACTGCCTGCGCTGACTTTTCATTCATCGAAGAAACTTCAGCCAGTTCTTCCACTGTTGCCTCTTTTATTTTTTCCACACCCATAAAATGTTTCATCAAAGCTTTTCTTCTTGCCGGACCAATCCCTTCAATCTCATCAAGCACAGAATGAATCTGATTTTTACTTCTCAAAGAACGATGATATTCAATTGCAAACCGGTGTGCTTCATCCTGGATTCTTGTAATCAATCGAAACGCTTCACTGTCTTTTTCAATCGGAATTTCCTGATTTTGATAATAAAGACCTCTGGTTCTGTGTTTATCATCCTTTACCATTCCACAAACCGGAATCTCAAGTTTTAATTTTTCAAGCACGGACAACGCAGAATGAACTTGTCCCTTTCCTCCATCCATTAGGATCAAGTCCGGAAATTTCGTAAAGCTTCCATACTGTTCTTCCTGTTTTTTTTCTTCCTGCTGTTGTTTTTCTTCCATTCCATGTTCAAATCGTCTTGTCAGCACCTCTTCCATGCTTGCATAATCATTTGAACCTTCCACAGTCTTTATCCGAAATTTGCGGTAATCACTCCGCTTTGGTTTTCCGTTTTCATACACAACCATTGAACCAACCGACAAAAATCCACTGATATTGGAAATATCATAAGCCTCCATTCTCTGCGTACTTGAAAGATTTAAAAGTTTACTGATTTCTTTTACTGCCCCGATGGTTCGTCCTTCTTCCCGCTTTAATCGTTCTTTATCTTTTTCAAGTACCAGCCTGGCATTATTTTTTGCAAGTTCTACTAATTTTTCTTTCGTTCCTTTCTTTGGCACACGAATCTGTACCTTTGTTCCTCTGCGATTTGAAAGCCAGGCTTCGATTATTGCACGATCCTCAATTTCGCTCTCAATCATAATTTCCTTTGGAATCATTGCAGTTCCTGCATAAAACTGTTTGATAAAACTCGATAAAACCACTGCTTTTTCTTCTCCTGCCGTGTGTAAAAAGAAATGGTCTCTTCCAATCATTTTTCCTCCACGGATAAAAAATACCTGAGCTACTACATCGTCATTTTCCTGTGCCACTGCAATCACATCCTTATCTTCTCCATGCTGGTCTGTGATTTTCTGACGCTCTGCAATCTTTTTTACGCTCTCTATTAAATCACGATACTGTGCCGCATCTTCAAAACGCAGTTCTTCGGACGCCCTTAACATCTTTTGTTCCAGTTCTTTTAAAATTTCTTTATGATTTCCATTCAAAAACGAAATCAGCTCTTCTACCTTTTTATGATACTCCTCTTTTGAAATATACCCCTGACAAGGCGCCTCACACTGATGAATCTGATAATACAGACAGGGTCTTTCTTTTTTGATGTCCTTTGGCAGATTTCGGTTGCAGGTTCTTAGATGGTATAGTTTTGTTACAAGCTCCACCACATCTTTTACTGCAAGACCGCTGGTATACGGGCCATAATACTTTGCTTTATCCTTCTTCATCTGCCGTACAATCTGAATCCTCGGATATTCTTCCTGCAAAGTTACTTTGATAAATGGATAAGTCTTATCATCCGTTAACATGGTATTATATTTTGGTTTGTGTTCTTTAATTAAATTACATTCCAATACCAGTGCCTCTAACTCTGAATCCGTTACAATGTATTCAAATCTTGCAATCTGTTCCACCATCTGTTCTTTCTTTATCCCCAGATTTCGACTGCTTTGAAAATACTGCCGAACACGATTTTTTAAACTGATTGCCTTTCCAATATAGATAATCGTATCCTCTGCATCATGCATAATATAAACCCCTGGTTTTCCCGGGAGCTTCTTTAATTCCTCTTCAATACAAAACAATTTTTCCCATCCTTTCTCCCTGTATTGAAAGAAGCTATCACATTCCTGCGATAGCTTCTCTGTTTCTTTAATCGTTTCTTTAATCATTTAATTCGTTTTTAGCTAGTACTACTTTTGGTGTTTCCTTTTCTTCCACCTTATTTTCTACGATACGCGGTTTTTCTTTTGGTTCGCTTTCTCCCTTGATTTCACGGAAAATCTTCATAAATTCTTTTCCGGTAATCGTTTCTCTTTCAATCAAGAATTCGGCAATCTTATCAAGCGCTTCTCGGTTTTCGCTTAAAAGCCGTTTTGCTTCATCGTAGGAATATTTTAACAATTTCATAACTTCATGGTCGATTTCTGTTGCAGTGGAATCTCCACAGTTCATCACGGCTCTGCCATCGAGATACTGGTTCTGCGTTTCCGCAAGTCCCATCAGACCAAAGCGTTCTGACATACCATATTGAGTAATCATGGCTCTTGCCACTTTGGTTGCCTGCTCGATATCATTTGCTGCACCGGTTGTAACGGTATCAAATACAATTTCTTCTGCTGCACGTCCGCCAAGATAACCAACCAGCATTGCCTCGAGTTCTTTTTTTGTATTTAAGTATTTCTCTTCTTCCGGAACATGCATTACATAGCCAAGTGCGCCCATTGTACGCGGTACAATCGTAATCTTCTGTACCGGCTCAGAATCTTTCTGGAGAGCGCTGACCAGTGCATGTCCAACTTCATGGTAAGAAACGATTCTTCTCTCTTCCATGCTTAAGATACGGTCTTTCTTTTCTTTACCAACTAATACAACCTCAACGGCTTCTAATAAGTCTTTTTGCGAAACCGCTTTTCTTCCATTTTTTACAGCAAGAATGGCAGCTTCATTAATCATATTTGCAAGGTCAGATCCAACTGCTCCTGAAGTTGCAAGTGCAATTCCCTCTAAATCAACAGTTTCATCTAAAGATACATTTTTCGCATGTACTTTTAAGATGCTGACACGACCTTTTAAATCCGGACGGTCTACAATAACACGTCTGTCAAAACGTCCCGGACGAAGCAGTGCAGGGTCTAAGACTTCCGGACGGTTTGTCGCAGCAAGAATCAAAAGCCCCTTAGAAGTATCAAATCCATCCATTTCTGCTAACAACTGATTTAAAGTCTGTTCCCTTTCGTCATTGCCTCCGAAACGGGAATCTCTTGTTTTACCAATCGCATCCACCTCGTCGATAAAAATAATACAAGGTGCATTTTTCTTTGCTTCTTCAAATAAATCACGTACTCGTGATGCACCGACACCGACAAACATTTCCACAAAGTCTGAACCAGACAATGAGAAAAACGGTACATGCGCTTCTCCGGCAACTGCCTTTGCAAGCAGGGTTTTACCGGTTCCCGGAGGTCCTACCAGCAGTGCCCCCTTTGGAAGTTTCGCACCAATCTCAGTATATTTTCCGGGATTATGCAAGAAATCAACAACTTCCTGCAAGGATTCTTTTGCTTCATCCTGACCGGCCACATCTTTAAATGTAACTCCTGTTTCTTTTTGTACATAAGCTTTTGCCTTACTCTTGCCAACACCACCCATCATACCACCGCCTTTATTCATACGGCGGAAGAATAATGAAATCAGTGCAAACATTAGTACAACCGGCACAACAAAACTTAAAATTGCATATAAGAGTTCCCCTGCCATGTTTGGTTTTTCACGTTTGAACTCTACATTTGCCTCATCAAGTCGTTTTGTCAACTCATTTTCATCTTCCGTGGCAATAACGGTTTTTGTGCCATTCCCTAATTTCCCACTGTTTTTCAACGTTACTTTCAAATCATCAGAATTTATCACTACACTTTCTACCTGACCCTTATCAAGCAGTTGGATAAACTCACTATAGGAAATTTCGCTGGATACATTACTTGTCATTCTGGACAGCATATTCATTCCAAACAGACTGACCATAATACAGATTAAAAGTACCAGAAGGGATTGTTTATTCTTAGGTCCCTTATTATTATTCGGGTCCTGATTGCGGTTTTGATTTTGATCCATCTTATTCCTCCTCATTCTGTCCTTTCTATTATACGAATAGCTTGTTAAAAAATCAATTAAAAAACTCGCTTCAAATCTAAAACTTTCATGAATTTATTTGTTATTCTGCCAAAAGTTTCTTTTTTTTGTTTCCCCTACTAGAATTTTGCCTGCTCTTTGTAGTATAATAGATTTTGTATGAGTAAAAACAGAGTAAAAAGAAAGGCATAAAGAAAATGAAGATAGGATTTGATAACGAAAAATATTTATCTATGCAGTCTGAACACATTCGTGAACGCATCAACCAGTTTGACAACAAACTGTATCTTGAATTTGGCGGAAAGCTTTTTGATGACTATCATGCATCAAGAGTTCTTCCGGGATTTGCACCGGACAGCAAACTGCGCATGTTAATGCAGTTAGCCGACCATGCAGAAATTGTCATTGTAATCAGTGCTGGAGATATTGAAAAAAATAAAGTTCGTGGTGACCTTGGTATTACTTATGATGCTGATGTACTGCGTCTTAGAGAAGTTTTTCAGGAGCGTGGACTTTATGTCGGAAGCGTTGCAATCACACAGTTTTCCGGTCAGCCGGCTGCTATTAATTTCAAAAAGAAACTGGAAAAACTCGGCATCAAAGTATATATTCTCTACTCCATTGATGGCTATCCAAGCAATATTCCGCTTATCGTTAGCGATGAAGGTTATGGAAAAAATGATTACATCGAAACAACAAAACCACTTGTAGTCATCACCGCACCTGGACCTGGAAGTGGAAAGATGGCAACCTGCCTCTCCCAGCTCTACCATGAACATAAACGTGGAGTTCATGCAGGATATGCCAAATTCGAGACTTTCCCAATTTGGAATATTCCGTTGAAACATCCTGTCAATTTAGCTTATGAAGCCGCAACTGCCGACTTAAACGATGTCAATATGATTGACCCGTTCCACTTAGAAGCTTACGGTGAAACAACAGTAAACTACAACCGTGACGTTGAAATTTTCCCTGTTCTTCGTGCAATTTTTGACCGTATTTTCGGAAAATGCCCATATCAGTCCCCAACTGACATGGGGGTCAACATGGCCGGAAACTGTATTATTGATGACGAAGCCTGCTGCGAAGCATCCCGTCAGGAAATTATCCGTCGTTACTATCAGGCAGTAGACGGACTTGCAGATGAGACTAAGACCCAGGACGAAGTGTTTAAAATTGAGCTGTTAATGAAACAGGCAAATATCTCCTTAGAAGATAGAAAAGTAACAGTTGCCGCAAAAAAACGTGCCGAAGAAACCGGAGCACCTGCTGCTGCAGTCGAATTAGACGATGGACGCATCATTACAGGAAAAACTTCTGATTTACTTGGTGCTGCTTCTGCGCTCTTATTAAATGCGTTAAAAGACCTTGCAGGGCTTCCTCACAATCTTCATGTAATTTCTCCGGCTTCTATTGAGCCAATCCAGAAATTAAAAACATCCTATCTTGGCAGCAAAAATCCTCGTCTTCATACAGATGAAATTTTAATTGCACTTTCAAGTTCTGCCGCAACCAGCGACGCTGCAAGACTTGCATTAGAACAGCTTCCAAAATTAAAAGGATGCCAGGTTCATTCTTCTGTTATGCTTTCTTCAACTGATAAAAAAACATTCCAGAAATTAAAAATGCAGGTAACCTGCGAACCGGTTTTTGAACATAAAAAACTATATTAAGATTTCAAAAAGGGACAGACACAGCTAATCCGCTGTATCTGCCCCTTTCCTTTTTACCAATTTTACCAATCAGAATTATCAATTAATCCTCATAACCATTCGGGTTATTAGACTGCCATCTCCAGGAATCTTCACACATTTCTTTGATTCCATATTCTGCGGTCCATCCAAGTTCTTCTTTTGCTTTTTCTGCACTTGAATAGCAGGTTGCAATATCTCCAGGACGACGTGCTTTAATAACATAAGGAATTTTTACACCTGTTGCAGCTTCAAAGTTCTTTACGATATCAAGTACGCTGTAACCTTTTCCAGTTCCTAAGTTATAAATCTTAAGACCTGCTTTTTCTTCAATTTTCTTAAGTGCTTTTACATGTCCTTTTGCAAGGTCTACTACATGGATGTAATCACGTACTCCTGTTCCATCCGGTGTATCGTAATCATTTCCGAATACACCCAGCTCTTTTAATTTTCCTACTGCTACTTGAGTGATGTATGGCATTAAGTTATTCGGAATACCGTTTGGATTTTCTCCGATTGTTCCGCTCTTATGTGCTCCGATTGGATTGAAATAACGAAGCAGTACTACGTTCCATTCAGGGTCTGCTTTCTGAATATCGGTTAAAATCTGTTCCAACATGGATTTTGTCCATCCATAAGGATTGGTACACTGTCCTTTCGGGCATTCTTCTGTAATTGGAACAAATGCAGGGTCTCCATATACTGTTGCGGAAGAAGAGAAAATAATATTTTTTACTCCATGTTTTCTCATTACATCAACTAAAGTTAAAGTACCTGCAATGTTATTTTCATAATATTCCCACGGTTTTGCCACGGATTCACCAACTGCTTTTAAACCTGCAAAATGAATACAGGAATCGATGGATTCTTTCTCAAATACTTCATTTAATGCATCTCTGTCAAGAATATCTGCTTTATAGAAAGTCACCGGTTTTCCTGTGATTTTTTCTACTCTCTCCAGTGATTTTTCACTCGCATTACTTAAGTTATCTAAAACAACCACATCATAACCTGCGCTCTGCAGTTCTACTACGGTATGGCTTCCAATATATCCTGCTCCACCTGTTACTAAAATTGCCATTTGTTGTTCCTCCTTCTAAAACCTCTAAGTTTTCTGTTTAGAAACATCTTTTATGTTCTATATTACTTTACCATTTTTTCTTGAAAAAGAAAAGCCTTAATTTATTTTTCCCATAAATATTCCGGATACAGACCTTCTGCTTTCATACGTTTAATTGCAGCCACAACTACCGGTTTGTCTTCTTTATAGGTTACACCATACCATTTATCTGTAGATTTTAAAACCTGAACAGTCGCTTTTTCTTCTGCCAGCAGTTCTCCGACTACAGAAGGCAGGAAGTATTCACATTTTAACGGATTCTTTTCCAGATTTTCTTCTAAGAATTTCGGAAAACGATTTTTTAACTCTGTCAGCATACTCGGTGTAAATCCCCACATATTCATGGATACAATACTGTCATTTGGAAGTGCTGTCCATGTTTTTCCATCATCTTCTGTATATTCTGCCTGTTCTCCATGTTTTTCAATACGGGTTCTCTCACAGATTCCTACCAGATGACCGTTTTCATCCGTCTCGCAGACTCCTCTTGCCACATGTCCGTTTTCGGTCAATGTATTTTCCAGCACATAGCCAACCATAGTATAGCGGTATTTTTCATCATCTTCGTGTGTGGTTAAGAAATCATAGATTACCTGGAACGCATGAGAACCATAATAGTCATCTGCATTGATAACTGCAAACGGAGCATCCACTTCGTTGATACAGCTTAAGATAGCATGACCTGTTCCAAATGGTTTGATACGTCCTTCAGGAACGGTAAATCCCTCCGGAATATTTTCCAGTTTCTGATAGACATAACTTACATCAATCACTTTGCTTAAGCGGTCACCGATTGCTGCTTTAAAGTCTTTTTCATTTTCCTCTTTTATAATAAATACTACTTTTTTAAATCCTGCTTTTACTGCGTCGTAAATTGAAAAGTCCATAATGATATGACCCTGTTCATCTACCGGGTCAATCTGTTTTAATCCTCCGTAGCGGCTTCCCATTCCTGCTGCCATAACGACCAATATCGGATTTTTCATAATCTATTTCCTCCTTATAAAATCATCAGATTTCTTTCTAATTTTACCACATAACTATCTGTATCGTAAAGCTGACTTGAATTTCTCAACGAAAAAAGAGCCATTTCTTCTAATTTCGATTCTTATTTATTTTATATTTTTATTTTATATTAATTAAAGCAGACTTAAAAGCTGTCCACTGAAATTAATTACAAAATGTAAATACATCGATGCTTTCAAAGTTCCATAACGTTTTACTACAGCACCAAGTACCATCCCCAATAAAAACGCATAGATTCCCTGTACCAGATTCAGATGAATCACACCAAAATAAAATGCCTGAATGATATTTGCTACCCAGAATGGAAACTCTTTTCTTAAAATCACAAGGCAGAGCCCCCTCATAAGCATTTCCTCTACAATCGGTGCCGTAATCACCACATAAACTACAGAAAAGAGACTTGGATTTCCACTTCCCAGACTCTCCATTACTTTTGTATAATTCTGCATCACATCCGGTCGAACGATATACACAAGATTCAAAAGAAAACTGATTGCAAACTGGACAAAAATTCCTAATACTGCAAGTTTTAAAAGAACCGACAGATTCAGATTCTTTTGTTGATTCCAGACCGGATATTTTCCGCCTGCCCGCATCCGTTTATACCAGAATACCCCAATCACAAAAAATATAAGGTATGCCAGAATACTAATCAGGTACAGCCCTTCCTGCTCTAAAAATCCAGAAAGCCAGTTACCAAATACTGTTCCTGACACTGAAGTCATTCCAATCATTCCTGTAAAAGTACAGCCACATGAAACAAGAATTTCTATTATAAAATAAACTGCAATCGGTGTCAGACTTAATAATAATGTCTTTATCTTTCTGCTCATAATTCTTTAAAGTGAAACTGGCTGTTTCCCTGTGCATAATCTGCCACAATCTGTCCCTGTCCGTATAATTTATATTTATAAGTAACAAGCCCCTCCAGTCCAACCGGACCTCTTGCGTGAATCTTTCCTGTACTGATTCCTACTTCTGCTCCAAATCCATAACGGAATCCGTCCGCAAATCGGGTGGAACAGTTTTGATAAACCCCTGCGGAATCCACTAACTGCATAAATTTTTCTGCAATTTCCTGATTTTCTGTAAGAATACAATCCGTATGATGAGAACCATAATGATTGATATGTGCAATCGCTTCTTCTTCGTCTTCTACCAGTTTAACTGAAAGCACCAAATCCAGATATTCTGTATGAAATTCTTCTTCTCCCATCACTTCACAAGAAATGATTTCACTGACTTCTTTTGTTCCACGAATTTTCACTCCTGCCTCTTTTAAAGCAGTTTCAAGTTCCGGTAAAAATTCTTTTGCAATTTCTCTGTGAACCAATAAGGTTTCCACCGCATTGCAGGCTGCCGTATATTGAGTCTTTGCATCCACAATCACCGGAATGGCTTTCTTTTTGTCATATTCTTTGTCTACATAAATATGGCAGACGCCATCTGCATGTCCCATAACCGGAATCTTTGTATGATTCATAATATACTGAACAAAAGAATTTGAACCTCTTGGAATCAATAAATCGACCGATTCATGACAGGATAAGAGTTCATCAATCTCATTATGTTGTTCTGCCTGAAGCATACAGCCTTCCGGCACTCCGGCCGAAGTCGCTGCCTTATAAATAATGTCAAACAAAATCTTATTGGTTCTTACAGTTTCTTTTCCGCCTTTTAAGATGGCGCAGTTTCCGCTTTTTAAGCAAAGCGAAGAAATCTGAACCAGCGCATCTGGTCTTGCCTCAAAGATAATTCCAATCACACCAATCGGACAGCTCACACGATAAAGATTTAATCCCTCATCTAACTGTCGTGCCAGCTGCACTTTTCCAAGCGGATCCGGCAGTTTGATTAATTCGCTGATTCCGTTTACTACATCCATCAGTTTGTGTTCATCAAATTTCAGGCGTTTTTTCACCGCCGGTGCGATTCCCATTTCTTCTGCTGCTTCCATGTCTTTTTTATTTTCCAGAAAAATCATTTCCTTATTTAAAAGGAGAGCCTCCTTTACCTTTTCAAGTGCCAGATTTCTCTGCGCTTCTGAAAGTCCCGCCAGCTTTGGGCTGTCCTGCTTCATCTTTTTTGTTGCTTCTTTCATATTCATACTGCCGATTCCTCCTGATTTTCGGGGATAATTTTACTTCTTACCGCTCATTATAGCTCGAATTTTCTCTGCTTGCAATCCCAATTGGAACAAAGTATATCATGTACCCGATTTTACCAAATGAAAATCTAAATTTTTTCATAATCCGTATTTAAAAATAGACATAGCAGTGCTATAATGTTCACACAGCATATCATAATGATATGCGATTTTTCATATTCTTTAATTTGGAGGATTTTATGAACATTATTATAGTAGGGTGTGGAAAAGTCGGACGCACCCTTGCCGAACAACTCAGCAATGAAAAACATAATATTGTCATTGTTGATATTATCGAAAAAAAAATTCAAGACACTACCGAAGACATCGATATTATGGGATTTCTCGGAAATGCAGCAAGTATCAATACCCTTCTTGATGCCGGAATTGAAACAGCAGACCTTTTAATTGCCGTAACCGGCTCTGATGAGCTGAACCTGCTCTGCTGCCTGATTGCAAAAAGGGTAAGCAAATGCCACACTATCGCAAGAGTGCGTAATCCGGTCTACAGCAAAGAACTTGGATTTATCAAGCAGAGTCTCGGAATTTCCATGATTATTAATCCGGAATATGCGGCTGCGATTGAAATTGCACGTATCTTACGTTTTCCATCCGCAATTAAAATCGACACTTTTGCCAAAGGCCGTGTGGAATTATTAAAATTTAAAATCAAACCGGAATTTAAATTAAACAATATGTCTGTTATGGAATTTGGTGAACGCTATAAAAACCTGATTCTGATCGGCGCAGTCGAACGTGGAGAAGAAGTCAGTATTCCATCCGGTAATTTTATTTTAAAGGATAATGATATTGTGTCTGTTATCGCTTCACCAATCAACTCCGCTTTGTTCTTTAAAAAAATCGGAATCCATACACATCAGGTAAAAAGCACCATGATTGTAGGCGGTGGTACTCTTTCTTATTATCTTGCCAAGATTCTCTTAAGCATGAAAATTCGTGTTTTAATTGTAGAATCCAACGCCGCCCGCTGTGAACAGTTAAGTGAATTATTACCGGACGCTACCATTATCCACGGAGACGGAACCGATAAAAATCTGCTCTTGGAAGAAGGATTGACCCGTGTGGAATCTTTTGTTACTTTAACTAATCTGGATGAAGAAAACATCCTACTTTCTTTATTTGCCAAGAAAAACAGTAATGCAAAATTAGTTTCAAAAGTAAACCGGATTGCGTTTGATGATATCATTGAAGGCCTTGATATCGGAAGTGTGATTTATCCCAAATATATTACTGCCGATTATATTCTTCAATATGTCCGTGCCATGCAGAACAGTATCGGAAGCAATGTGGAAACCCTTTATCAGATTCTTGATAATAAAGCAGAAGCTCTTGAATTTTCCATCCACGATGACTGTCCGTTTTTAAATATCCCGCTGGCTGACTTAGATATCCGCGACAACCTCTTAGTTGCCTGCATTAACCGAAATGGTGTCATCCTGATTCCAAGAGGTCAGGACTCGATTCAGGCAAAAGATACAGTCGTTGTTGTCACTACAATAAAAGGACTCAATGATATTCAGGATATCCTGAAAAAATAGTTTACTTTATTACTAAAAGGAAAATCAAATTATGAATTATTCGATTATTGCTTATATCATTGGATGGATTTTAAACTTTGAAGCTTTATTTATGGCACTTCCCTGTATAACTGCAATTTTCTACCATGAACATTCCGGCTGGGCATTTTTCTTATCTGCTATGTTCTGCCTCTTAATTGGAATTCCACTGGTACAGAAAAAGACAAAAAATAAAATCTTTTATACCAGAGAGGGCTGTGTTACAGTTGCACTAAGCTGGATTATCCTTAGTATTATGGGTGCACTTCCATTTTTAATTGGCGGTGTTATTTCAAATCCAATTGATGCCGTATTTGAAACCGTCTCCGGTTTTACGACTACCGGTGCAAGTATTCTTCTGGATGTAGAATCTCTTCCAAAGTGCATGTTAATGTGGCGAAGTTTTACTCACTGGATTGGCGGTATGGGTGTTCTGGTCTTTATTCTCTGCCTGCTTCCATTAACAGGAGGTGACGGTGGTTATCACATCAACCTGATGAAAGCCGAAAGCCCTGGACCATCTGTCAGTAAACTCGTTCCTCAGGTTCAGTCTACTGCCAAAATTTTATATTCGATTTATCTGACTTTAACCGTTATCGAATTTGTATTGCTTTTATTTGGTAAAATGTCTGTTTTTGATGCACTTACCACCTCATTTGGTACAGCCGGAACCGGTGGGTTTGGTATTAAAAATGACAGTATAGCGGGTTACTCGCCTTATATTCAATATGTAGTTACAATATTTATGATTTTATTTGGAATTAATTTCAGTGCTTATTTCCTGCTTTTAAGCAAGAAACTCAGACAGGCAATCCATATGGAAGAAGTACGCTGGTATCTGATTATCATCTTTGCTTCCATTGTCTTTATTTCTTTTAATGCAAGAGCAATGTTTTCTACTTTAGAAGAAACCATAAGACATGTCTCATTTCAGGTAGCTTCGGTTATTACGACAACTGGTTTTGCTACAACGGACTTTGATTTGTGGCCGGAATTTTCACGTACGATTCTGGTTATTTTAATGTTTATTGGCGCTTGTGCCGGAAGTACCGGTGGTGGAATCAAGGTTTCCAGATTTATTTTATTAATCAAGACCATGAAAAAAGAACTTCACACTTACCTGCATCCAAGAAGTGTAAGAAAAATTCAGATGGATGGCAAAGTGGTAGAACACAATGTCCTTCGTTCTACGAATGTTTATATGATTGCCTATATTCTGATTTTTGTGGCCTCGGTTTTACTAATCAGCCTTGATAACTTTGACCTTACCACAAACTTTACAGCAGTTTCTGCAACCTTAAATAATATCGGTCCGGGGCTTGAACTGGTTGGACCGACCCAGAACTTTAGCCTCTTTTCCAATGGAAGCAAGCTGATTTTGATTTTTGATATGCTTGCGGGACGTCTGGAATTGTTCCCACTTTTACTTTTATTTGTAAGAGATTCCTGGAGAAGCTTTTAACTGAATCAAAAAAGTCTACCCCACTGAGATACCAAAAAGAGCAGATGTCCATCACTTCTGATGAACATCTGCTCTTTTTAATATCAATATAATCTTTGTTCCTCTTTCCGGCTCACTATCAATTTCAATCCTTGCATCATGGAGAATTGCCCCATGTTTTACAATCGAAAGTCCAAGTCCTGTGCCTCCGGTCTTTTTTGAATGACTCTTATCTACACGATAGAACCGCTCAAAAATACGCTCCTGTTCTTCTTTTTTAATTCCAATTCCATTATCTTCAATGGAAATTTGAACCTGATTTTGATTCTTCTTAACTTTTACTTTTACATAACCACCTTCATGATTATATTTAATCGCATTATCTGCCACATTATACATCATTTCATATAAGATATGGCGCACTCCATTTACCATTGTCTGTTTTTCTGCTTCCACAGACAGCTTAATCTTTCGTTTTTCTGCTTCCACAAGCAAAGTCGTGCCGATTTCTTCTGCCAGCTCACTGACATCTACCAATTCAAACGGCATGCTGATTCCCTCATCCAATTTTGAAATCTCAATAATGTCCTGTACCAGATTCGTCAGTCTGCTTGCCTCTTCATAGATTCGTCCGGCAAAATCGGGCACTTTATCCGGCGGAACCATGTTATTTTTCATAATCTCCGCATAACCGGAAATTGACATCAACGGTGTTTTTAATTCATGGGAAACATTTGCAGAAAATTCTTTGCGAACTTCTTCTGCTTTTTTTAATTCTTCCAGCTGTTGTTTCAACTGATGATTCTGGTCGTCAATTCTCACCAGCAGTGGTCTCAGTTCTTCATATGCTACACTGGAAAGTGGTTCTTCTAAGTCCAGATGGTTAATCGGTTTAATTAATTTTGAAGTCTGTTTTTCAACTAACAAGAAGGCAAATGCCAAAATTACAATCAGCAGGATTCCCATCAAAAAAAGCCCGGAAAACATGGTTTGAAATACACTGTCTGTCGTTTTTGCCACACGCACCAGACGCCCATCATCTAATCTCAGGGCATAATAAAAGGTCTTTTTTGATAAGGTTTCCGAGAAACGAACGGTTTCTCCTTCCCCTTCTTCCATCGCCTGTTTTACTTCCGGACGATCCTTATGATTTCCCATTGTTGCAGAATCTTCTTCCGAATCATACTGAACAGTTCCGTCTTCATTTAATATGGTGATTCTGCTGGTTGTAAGTGTTCCTGCCTGTTCTTCCCATCCACTGTCTGTCGTCTGCTCTAAAAGCAGACGGACGTACTGCGCTTCATTTCGTACGTCCTGTTCCATCCATTCATTTGTTTTTACATACATGATGACGCTTGCTGACACGAAGGTCAGCACCATCGAGAGAATAATCATAAACCCTACATAATTTAAGATTCTTTTTCTCATTTTCTGTCTCCAATTCGATATCCTACCCCTCGGATAGTCTCAATCAATGCTCCTGATTCTTCGAGTTTTTGTCTCAATGTCCGAATGTGTACATCTACTGTTCGAGTTTCTCCATCAAAATCATACCCCCAGATATGTTCCAGCAGTTTATCACGAGTTAACACAATCCCTTGATTTTCCATCAGATAACGGAGCATTTCAAATTCTTTGTATGTCAGCTCCACCTGACGTTCTCCATCTAATACCTGGTGGCGTTCCACATCAATTGAAAGATTTCCACAGCTTAAAAGTGTATCTTTCATCTGTTTTTTGCTCCTTCTGAGTACTGCTTTTACTCTGGAGATAAACTCCATCATTCCAAATGGCTTTGTAATATAATCGTCTGCTCCACTATCGAGTCCACGCACTTTATCATACTCTGCTTCTTTTGCAGTCACCATAATCACCGGAATATCTCTGGTCTTCGGCTCTTTTTTTAATTTTTCAAGAATGCTGTATCCGTCCTGACCCGGAAGCATGATATCCAGCAGAATCAAATCCGGCAACTCTTTTTCCAGACATCGGAATAATTCTTTTCCTTCCTGAATTCCTATTGCTTCAAATCCTGTTGTTTCTAATGTATATACTAACAACTCACGAATATTTCTTTCATCTTCTACACAGTAAATCATACTTCCACCTCTTCTGGTTTTTCTCTACCAGAAAAGTATACTTAATTTTTTACAGAAATACAAGATGGGAGCGCATAGCGTGCCCGTGCAACTCGGGTAATACTTTGAAATTCTACGCTGTTTTTCTTCATTTTTTCCAGGTAGCTGTGTGTATCAAAGGCATCCTCCTGCACCTGACAGATACAGACTGCCACATTCGAACAATGGTCCGCCACTCTTTCAAGACTTGCTGTAATATCAGAAAGCACAAACCCCTGCTCGATCGTACAGTTTCCATTTCTAAGACGTCTGACATGACGGTTCTTTAATTCAATCTTTAATTCGTCAATGACTTCTTCAATCGGCTCTACGCTTCTTGCAATACTTTCATCTTTTGTTTCAAATCCTTTTACGGCAGCCTCAACCACATCTTCTACTGCTTTTGTAATTACTTTTAACTCTGCAAGTGCTTCATCTGAGAATTTCAGATTTTTCTCATACAGCTCTTTTGCCGAGCGCATGATGCTGACTGCATGGTCAGAAATTCGTTCAAAATCACCGATGCAGTGTAACATGATCGATAAGTCATGGCTATCCTTTACATTTAAATCTTTCTGACTCAACTTTACCAGATAAGTTCCAAGTCCATCCTCATAACGGTCTACCTGTTCTTCTTCCGCTAAAACCTGTTCTGCTTTTTCCGAATCATAATGTTCGATAAGCCCAATTGATGTATTGATTGCATCTTTTACTTTATTCGCCATTTCAACTGCAACTCTTCGACTCTGTTCTACTGCTAAAGCCGGTTTATCTAAGAAACGGCTGTCCAAAAGTTCCATTCCGGTTGCTTCTGTTTCTTTCTTATCTTCCTCTTTGTCACGAATCGTAAGAATTGCAAGTTTTTCAAGTACTTTTGAAAATGGAAGTAACAAAAGGGTTGCAAATACATTAAAAGTCGTATGCACAACTGCGATTCCTGCTGCATTTGCTGCCTGATTCATAAACGGAAACTGTACAACTGCATTGATTGCATAAAACAGTACCATAAAGACAACTGTTCCAATAATATTGAAGTAAAGATGTACCATTGCTGCACGTTTTGCATTTTTCTTTGCACCAATTGCAGATAATAATGCCGTAATACAAGTACCAATGTTCTGACCCATGATAATCGGAATGGCTGCGCTGTAGCCGACTGCTCCCGTTACGCAAAGTGCCTGTAAAATTCCAACAGATGCAGAAGAACTCTGAATCACTGCGGTTAAAATCATACCTGCCAGAAGACCTAAAATCGGATTGGAAAATTTTGTTAAAATTCCGGTAAATTCCGGTACATCGGCAAGTGGTTTTACTGCGCCGCTCATACTTTCCATACCAAACATTAATACTGCAAATCCAATGAAAATCGTTCCAATGTCTTTTTTCTTTTCACTTTTTGCAAACATTAAAAATGCAACACCAATCAATGCCAGAACCGGTGAGAATGTAGTCGGCTTAAATAACTGGATAAAAAAGTTATCACTCTGAATACCAGATAAGCTTAAAATCCAGGAGGTAATCGTAGTACCGATATTTGCTCCCATGATAACGCCTACTGCCTGAGATAATTTCATAATTCCAGAGTTTACAAAACCTACAACCATAACCGTTGTAGCCGATGACGATTGGATAACTGCGGTTACCGCAGCTCCTAAACCAACTGCCTTAAGTGGATTCGAGGTAAGTGTCTCTAAGATTTTTTCCATCTTACCGCCCGAAACCTTTTCCAGACCGTCCCCCATCACATTCATTCCATATAAAAACAGGGCAAGTCCTCCAAGTAAAGTCAAAATACTAAAGAAATCCATAATTTCCTTCCTTTCTCTTTCATTTGACCTTATTCTATCTATCTTATGTTAAATTCTTTCGAGACAAATGTAAAATCCATGTAAAATAATGATAGATGAAGCCATCGCACAAAAAGTACCCTGACTTCATCTATTATTTAAACTCATTTATTGAGCAGATATCCGAGTCAATCGTATATTCGCAATCCGCTTCGCTACTTGATTCGATTAAATTGCCTGAATCAGTTCTGTAATCAATTCCTTAAATCTTACAGACACTTTGTCAGCAGTCTCCTGTACTTCTTTATGAGAAAGAGCCTGTTTGCTCATCCCTGCTGCCAGATTTGTAATGCAGGAAATTCCGCATACTTCCATTCCAAGATGCCTTGCTGCCATTGCTTCACATGCTGTACTCATTCCAGCCGCATCTGCCCCCCAGCTTCTTGCCATCCGGATTTCCGCCGGTGTCTCATAATTTGGTCCGGTAAACTGAACATAAACCCCTTCCTGAATCGGAATCTCCAGCTTCTTAGCACAAAAGATTGCTATTTCACGCATCCTTTCGCTGTATACTTCACTCATATCTGGAAAACGCGGTCCTAATTCTTCTATATTCTCTCCAATTAACGGACTTGGAACTGCTGTTGTGATATGGTCTTTTAAAAGCATAAAATCACCTGGGCAGTAATCAAAATTAATTCCCCCCGCTGCATTCGTGAGAATCAGCTTCTTTGCTCCTAAAAGTCCCATCAGACGAATGGGCAGAACCACATCACTCATCGGATATCCTTCATAGTAATGCACTCTTCCCTGCATGATGACAACCGGAACGCTTCCAATATAGCCAAATACAAATCTTCCCTTGTGTCCGGCTACTGTAGATACCGGAAATCCCTCAAGGTCTTTGTAATCCACAGTTTTTTTCACTTCAATGTGTTCTGCATAATCTCCAAGTCCCGAGCCAAGCACCAGTGCTACTTCCGGTTTAAAATCTGTTTTTTTCTTCAGACTTTCCAGACACGAAAATAATTTTTCCCTTACCTGATTCATAAATTATCCTCCAATCATACATTACTGTGAACTACTCGGCTACAAGTAACCGAGCTTCTTACTTAAAAACTGCGGATATCATCCTCCCCATCCGCTTCCTGAATGGAACGGATTTCTACCGGATAGCTCACAGAATCATTGACCTGTACTAAAACAGTCTCCCCGGCTTTATGTCCAAGGATTGCTTTTCCAAGCGGAGATTCTATGCTGATTCGGTTATCCAGAGAATTTCCACGAATCGATGTTACCAATTTATAAGTCTCTGTCTCATCATCCTCCGGGAAATAGATTTCTACCAAATCATTTAATCCTGCTTCGTCTTTTTTTGTTGTATCTGTTACAATCTTTGCAGTTTTTAACATTCTTTCCAAATATCGAATACGGCTCTCATTTTTATTCTTATCTTTTTTTGCCGCATAATACTCAAAGTTTTCGCTTAAATCCCCTTGTGCTCTTGCTTCTTTTACTGCCTCAATTGCATTTTTACGCACGACTAATTTTCGGTAGTCAATTTCTTCCTGTATTTTTTTTACATCACTTTCCGTCAATTGTTCCTGCATACTCTTCACCTCTTCTATGATATCTTAGAATCCACCTGTGCCAGAAATCCTCTGCGTGCCAGTTCTGCTTCAATATCATCTAATGTGCTTTCACTGTCCGCTAAGATTGTATGATAATGATATCCCGAAGTAATATTTTTAAGCGGGCTTGACTGACCGCTTTCAATTTTTGCCACAAAATCGCCAATCTTCTTTCTTGAATCAAGTCCAAGTTCTGCAGACAGACAACCATAAATCTTATGATTGATAAATACATCCGCTACTTTTCCGCCACAATCTACAATCAGATTCAGTTCCTCCTGAATTTCTTTATCCGTATGGCAGACATAAATGACACGTGACGCAAACACAGGTGTCTGCAGCACATATCCTCTATGTGTTGAAAGAATATCCTGATTTTGTGCACGCAAAAGTGCAACATCCTGTACAATTACCTGACGGCTGACGTCAAATTGTTTTGCCAGTTCCGTGCCGGAAACGGGCTTGGGACTCTGCCCGATAAATTTTAAGATTTCTTTTCTTCTTTCTTCACCGTTCATCCTTCACCTCTTCCTTCCTGTTACGTCTTGCAACAGAACTCTATTGATTTACAGGATGAAGATTTTTCATGGAAATGTCAAGTATCGGTGCAGAATGTGTTAATGCTCCGCTTGAAATATAATCCACTCCGACAGAAACCAGTCTTGCCACATTTTCTTTTGTGACATTACCAGAACACTCTGTCTGTGCTCGTCCGTCGATGATTTTGATTGCCTCTCTCATTTCATCCGGTGTCATATTATCTAACATGATAATGTCTGCACCTGCTTCCACTGCTTCTTTTACCATTTCAAGATTTTCTACTTCGATTTCAATTTTACGGACAAACGGAGCATATTCTTTCGCCATCTCAATTGCTTTTGCAACACTTCCGGCTGCTCCGATATGGTTATCTTTTAATAAAATACCATCGGATAAGTTATATCTGTGATTACATCCACCGCCTACTTTGACCGCATATTTTTCAAATACACGCATATTTGGTGTCGTCTTTCTGGTATCAAGCAATCTGGTCTTACTACCTTCTAACAAATCGACAATGCTTCTTGTATAAGTTGCAATTCCACTCATACGCTGTAAGTAATTTAACGCAACTCTCTCTCCGGAAAGCAGAACGCGAATATCTCCACGAACCACACCCATCAGCTGTTTATTTTTTACGACATCACCGTCTTTTACATAAAATTCAACTTCAGTTTTTTCATCTAATAATTCAAATACTCTTTTATAAACTTCAAGACCTGCAATGACACCGTCCTGTTTACAGATTAACTGAACTTCTCCAGGGCAGGCTTCTCTCATCACTGCATTTGTTGTAATGTCCTCACTTGTGATATCTTCTTTTAATGCCTCCATAATCAAATGGTCTGCATTTAATTTCATTGTAATCTGGTTCATACTGCTTCTTCCCTTACCCTTTCAATTTCTTTTCTTACGCTTTCTGCATATAATTTCTGAAGTTCTTCTTTTCCTAAGAAGTTCGTTGCGTCTGCTTTTTTAAGCAGTGCATTTTGTACATTTTCTTCTTCGGCAGTTTCTTTTGTTTCTAAAATCTTTGTAATCTGTCCTGCGGCACGTTTTGCAAATACCAGACTTTCTAATAAAGAGTTACTTGCCAGACGATTTGCTCCGTGAACTCCATTACAGCTTGTCTCACCGGATGCATACAGACATTTCATGGTTGTGCGGCTGTATTTATCTACTTTTACTCCACCCATGAAATAATGCTGTGCCGGAACAACCGGAATACATTCTTTTGTCACATCAAAGCCTTCTTCCAGACATTTCTGATAAATATTCGGAAAATGTGTTTTAATCTGTGCTTCTCCGAGTGGACGCATATCAAGCCATACATAAGGTTTATGGTCAATCTCCATCTGTTTTCTTATCTCAGCTGTCATCAAGTCCCTTGGCAGAACTTCATTTGCAAAACGTTCCATTTTTGCATTGTATAATTTTGCTCCCTCTCCACGCACGGATTCAGAAATTAAAAATCTTCTTCCTGGTTTTGGAGAATACAAAGTCGTCGGATGAATCTGAACATAATCCGGATGTTCCAGTTCAATTCCATGTTTTAAGGCAATTGCCAATGCATCTCCGGTTAAATGTGGGAAGTTCGTAGAATGTTCATATAATCCTCCGATTCCACCACAAGCCCATACAACCGCTCTTGCAGTCACTGCAAACAATGTTTTGTCCGCTCTTCTTGCCACGATTCCATAGCACTGGTTTTTCTCTTCCAGTATATCAATCATTGTGGTCTGTGTCAAAAGTTCTACATTAGAAATTTTCTGTACACAGGCAAGCAGCTTACTTGTAATTTCTTTTCCTGTCACATCCTGATGATATAAAATTCTTGATTTAGAATGCGCGCCTTCTCTTGTATAAGCCAGCTCTCCGTTTTCTTTTTTATGGAATTCTACTCCGCAGTCGATCAGTTCGTTAATCACTTCTCTTGAAGAACGAATCATAATATCCACGGATTCTCTGCGGTTTTCATAATGACCGGCTTTCAACGTATCTTCCATAAAAGAATCATAATCCTCTTCATTTCGTTCCACACAGATTCCGCCCTGTGCTAAAAAAGAATCACTGTTTTCAAGTTCATCTTTCGTAATCATAAGAATTTTTTTGTCTTTTGGTAAATGTAAAGCGGCAAATAATCCTGCCACGCCCGTTCCTACAATTACCACATCTGCTTTTACGTGTTTCATTTATTTCCTTCTCCTATCCCTTCACATTAAAATTGCTCAGTTTTTGAAATTATACATCTTTTCTTTACATCTGACAAGACAGATGTAAACTTGTACTAAAACAAGTACAAAAAAAGAATCCCAGCCAAGGGATTCTCTTGTCTTTTTTATTTCTGAAGTTTTTTCTTTCCCAACCGTACTTCTTCCATCAAATCTGCCATTTCTTCATCTAAATGGTCAAACAGATAATTTTTCTCTTTCGGTGTCTTTTTTTGCACTTTCTTTGAAATCTCTGCTTCTACTGCTTCTACTTCTTCTAAAAGATTTGCCGCAGAAAGCCGGTTTCCACCCTGCCCTAAGATAATCACCTGTTCTAAGGCATCCGAAGTGGCAACTGTAACCTGATATTTTCTGCCAATTTCATGTACTGTTTTTTCAATATACTGGTCGGCGGTTTCTGCTTCTTTGGTATAGACCACATAAATATTGTGGTATTTCATTACACTTCCTGGATTGCCTTTCACTTTATAAGCATCAAAGACCAGAATCAAAGTCATTTTTTTATACCCCTGATAATTACTTAAACGGTCCATCAGCTTATTTCTTGCACTTTCAATATTGATTTTGGAAAGTTCATTTAGATCTTCCCATGCAAATATAATATTATAACCATCCACAAGCAGATATTCTTTTATCGGTTCTCGTTTTTTCTCTTTTCTGGTATTTTCTGTCTCACTGCTTCTGACACTTGGATTTCTGTTTGGATTTCTTTTTGAAACCCGCTCCCAGCCCTGTCGTTCTCTTTTTACTGCACCATAAGTACGCTCAAAGATGGCTCTTAGTTCTTCTTCATTTTGAACTCCTTCTTTTAGATAAGCTTCTGCTTCCTGGGGGGTTCTTTTTGGCATTGGAATTTCTTCTTCTACCTGTTTTTGCATCGAGGTCTGAAGTTCCAGATGCATATAGTCTTCTACTTCATACCACGGCACAATAAATCCTGCCCCATGCGCACAAAAGACAGAACCGGTTGGATTTTCCAAATCACTTTCGGAATCGTAGTTCATCTCTTCAATCACTTCATCCGCATTATGGCACGGCATATAGCCTTTCAAGGTACAAAACAGTCTGCCGTGCCCACTTGTATAAGCCATCACTTCTTTTTGATAATCGCGCATCAAAGAAACCGGTGCAAAACCAGTCACTACGGAATATTCTCCTTCGCTGTCTGAAAGCTGAAATTCCCCATACATTTTCTGGATATCCGCCATCGCTCTTCCCACTTTATCTGCCGGCAGTTCCAGCCGGAATTCATAGACCGGCTCTAATAAAACACTCTTTGCTTTTTTTAGTCCCTGACGCAGAGCACGATACGTTGCCTGTCTGAAATCCCCACCCTCGGTATGTTTTAAATGTGCCCGCCCGCTTACCAGTGTAATCCTCATATCTGTAATTTCCGAACCGGTTAAAACCCCTTTATGCATTCGTTCTTCTAAGTGGGTCAGCACTAGTCTCTGCCAGTTTCTGTCTAATAAATCTTCACTGCAGTCTGCAAAAAAATGAAGTCCTGTGCCTCTTTCTGCCGGTTCTAATTTTAAATGTACCTCAGCATAATGGCGAAGCGGTTCAAAATGTCCGACTCCCTCGACACAGTCTTCAATCGTCTCTTTATAGACGATTTTTCCACTGCCAAACTCCACTTCTGTCTGATAGCGTTCCCAAATCATGCGCTTTAAGATTTCAATCTGTACTTCACCCATAACCTGTGCATGGATTTCCTGTAATCTCTCATCCCACACAATATGAAGCTGTGGTTCTTCTTCTTCCAGTTCTTTTAGTTTGATTAACATACTGTGCACATTACAGTCTTCCGGCAGTTCAATTTTATAAGTTAAGACCGGCTCTAAAACTGGTAAAAACGTATGGGCTTCGATTCCAAGTCCCTGTCCGCAGTAAGTATGGGAAAGTCCGGTCACCGCACAGACGCTTCCGGCTTTGGCTTCTTTTACTGCCTCAAAAGAATTTCCGGAATAAATCCGAATCTGTTCTGCTTTTTCTTCCCAGAGTTCTTCTTTTCCCTCTCCTGCCTCTTTTTCATTTGATAACAGCATTTTTACTTTTAAGCTTCCGCCGGTTATTTTTAAATAAGTTAATCGGTTCCTCTGTGCATCTCTTGCAATCTTAAAGACCCTTGCACCAAATTCTTCAGGATAGGCACATTCTCTTGTAAAGGTTTCGATTCCTCTTAAAAATTCTTCGACCCCCTGAATCTTTAAAGCCGAACCAAAATAACAAGGAAAGACTTTTCTCTTTGCTATTAAGTTTATGATTTCTTCTTTCTGGATTCCTCCGCTTTCCAGATAATGTTCCAATACTGCCTCATCACAGACTGCAAGATTTTCCTTTGCCTCTTCTGTTTCAAGTCCTCCACTGAAATTAATACATTTTTCATCCAATCTTTTGGTCAATTCTTCCATCAATGCTTTTTCATTGGTGTCCGGCTGATCCATTTTATTGATAAATAAAAAGACCGGTATCTCATACTGTTTTAAAAGGCGCCATAAGGTTTGTACATGTCCCTGTACTCCATCTGCTCCACTGATAACCAAAATGGCATAATCCAATACCTGAAGGGTTCGTTCCATCTCAGCCGAAAAATCCACATGTCCCGGGGTATCAAGCAGGGTAACCTCCCGCTCTCCTAACCTAAATTCCGCCTGTTTGGAAAAAATAGTAATTCCACGCTCCCTCTCTAATTCATAAGTATCCAAAAATGCATCCTGATGATCTACACGCCCCAGTTTCCGAATGCTGCCTGTCAGATACAAAATGCTTTCTGCAAGCGTTGTTTTTCCGGCATCGACATGTGCCAGAATCCCGATTGTCAGTTTGTTTGTATTCTCTAAATCCATCTATATTATAAACCTACACTTTCTGCATTTGACTTTTTTGTATTATATCAAAAAGAACGTGAAAAAGCAAAGCAGGGACAAAAGCCCTTTGATAAGCTTCTGCCCCTGTTTTTTATTTCATTTTAAATCCTTTTAAAAGAGTTTTATTTGCTCTTTTTTGTTTTGCTCCAAACTCCGGAGTTATCTAAATAATAATCGCCAACCCATACATTACTCTTCATAGAACCATCCTGTTCTCCTCCAAAGTAATACCATTTGCCGTTGATTTTCTGCCAGCCGGTCTTCATTGCGCCATCGTTTGCGCTTCCGAGATAATACCATTTACCCCAGATTTTCTGCCAGCCGGTCTTCATTGCTCCGTCATCTGCACCACCAAAGAAGTACCATTTGCCGTTAATCTGCTGCCAGTAGGTCTTCATAGAACCATCTTCAGCAAAGCCAAGATAATACCATTTACCCCAGATTTTCTGCCAGCCGGTCTTCATTGCACCATCATTTGCACTTCCGAGATAATACCATTTACCCCAGATTTTCTGCCAGCCGGTCTTCATTGCTCCATCTGATGCATTTCCGAGGAAATACCATTTGCCCCAGATTTTCTGCCAGTAAGTTCTCATGACACCGTCGTTTCCAAAGAAATACCATTTACCGTCAATCTGCTGCCAGTAAGTTTTCATTGCTCCGTCGTTTTCCTCTCCGAAGTAATATTTCTTACCGTCGATTTCCTGCCATCCTGTTTTCTTTGTACCGTCTTCGCCATAATAATATTTCTGACCATTGATTACCTGCCATCCTGTCTTGGACAGTAATGCTTCCATTGCTTTTTGCAGGTTTTCTTCTGCAGCTTCGATTTCTGCCTGTGTTGCATCGTCTAAATCAAGCACTGCTTTTGCTGCTTCTAATGCCTGTGCAAAATTATCCCAGGTAGATGCTACATAGTCGTCTTTGTTTAATTCTTCCGCTTTCTCTACTAATGCTTTGAGTTCTTCAACAGATGGTTTTTCTTCTCCACCATCTACTTTTTCAAGCTGTGTCATTGCACTTTCCAGTCCGCTTACTGCCTCGTCTACTTCTTCCTGTGTTGCAGTTTCATTTCCTGCTACGCTCTGTGCTTTTTCGAGTGCTTCTGCAAAAATTTTCCAGGTTTCTTCTGTATAGTCTGCTCTTGTTAATGCTTCTGCTTTTTCAAGTGAAGATTCCAGTTTGCTCTTATCTGCCGGATTTTCCGGTTCGGTTGGTTTTGCAACCAGATTTGCCATTGCCGCATTTAATAATGCAGTCTGGTTATCTACTTCTTCCTGTGCTGCATTTTCATCTGCATAAACTTCTTTTGCAGATTTTAATACACGTTCAAAGCTTTCAAAACTTTCTTCTGTGTAATCCTCTTTTACTTTTTTGTCTGCCTCTTCAATTGCTGCCTGTAATGCACCTTTGTTTACTTCCTGTTTTTCAACAAGATTCTGCATTGCTTCTGCAAGTGCAGTTTTTACTGCATCGACTTCTGCCTGTGTTGCATTTTCATTTTCTGCTGCTTTTTCAGCTGTTTCTAATGCAGTTTTAAATGTTTCAAAGCTTTCTGTTGTATAGTCTGCTTCATTCTTTTCTTTTGCACGTTCGATTAGTGCATTTAATTCTGTCTTGTCTGCTTTTTCTTTTAATGCTTCCATAGCAGTTTCAAGTGCAGCTACTGCCGCATCGACTTCTGCCTGCGTTGCATCTTCTTTTGCGTAAACTTCTTTTGTTGCATCAAATGCTTCTTTAAATGCGTTCCAGCTCTCTTCTGTATACGCACTTTCTTCTTTCTGTTCTGCAAGAACCAAAGCTGCGGATAATGCTTCTTTATTTACAGTCTCCGGTTCTTCTACAGCATAAACACCATTTACTTTCCATTCGATGATACCGGTTCCTCTTGAAGCATCTTCTGTTGCGCCTTCACGAAGCTGTGGTGCTACCGTCAGACGTACTGCTGTTGTCTTAAGTTTTCCAAGTGCAATGGTATTGTATTTATCTGCTGCACACTCTAAGTTCTGGGCATCTGCTACTTTTACCCAGTTACCATTTTCATCTAAATATTCTACGCTTGCGGACTGTGGCAGGAAGTTTCCACCGCCATCCTGGAAGTAATAAACATCCATGCTTTCGATTTCAACTGCTTTTTCCCATGTATAGGAAACCCATCCATCTACAACACTTCCGTCTTCTGCATAGCGGTTATGCCAGTTATGCCATACACCATTTGAAGTATCTGCGGAATTTGCCGGTTCTTTTTCGTTATTTAAGCTTGCAAGACCACCAAGATCATCGATTCTGCCGTCTAAACCGTCATAGTTGCAAAGTCCGTCTGTCTTTGCATCTGGTGCAAGATTTTTTACCTCTGTATCCGGTTTGGATAATTCAAGGTTTGCCATTGCTTCTTTCAGATTGGAAAGTGCTTCTTCAATCTGTTCTTTTGTTGCTGTTTCTGATTCTGCTACTTCTTTTGCTGTATCTAACGCTGTCTTAAATGTGTTCCAGGACTCTTCTGTATAAGCTTCCTGCTGTTTGGTTTCTGCTTCTTGAATCATTTCTGTTAAAGCAGTCTTGTCTGGAGCTTCTGTAACTTCTTCCAGATTGTTCTGTGCTTTAATCAGGGCTGAAAGTGCAGTTTCTGCTTCTTTCTTGCTTGCCTGTGCATCAGCTTCAATTGCTTTTGCGTTTGCGAGTGCTTTTGTAAATGCAGTCCAGCTTTCTTCTGTATAAGAACCTGCTTCTAATGTTTCAGCTTCTTTGATTGCTTCTGTCAGCTCACTCTTATCAACAGGAGCTAATGTACCATATACTTTCCACTCTACAACACCTACACCCGTGTTATCTTCTGCCTGTTTGTTTAAGGTCACACGAATAGCGGTTGTTGTTACTTCATCAAATGTAGTTTCATTAAATTTGTCGATATCTAAATTATAAGCACTTGCATTTGGTACTTCTTTCCAGTTTCCATCTTCATCCAGATATTCATATACATAAGAAGTTGGAAGATTGATTCCACCGTTGTCAGTTTCTGAACCATCATACCAGAAGTAAATATCACTGCCTTTTAAGGTTACTTCTGAACCCCAGGTATAAGTAAGAGTTTCAGATTTACTTGTATTACCCCAGGTTCCGTATCTTGCGATTCCAGGATTATAAGAATTTTCTGGAATAAGACCATCGTTGATACCGGAAAGTTTCTCCCATCCGGATACGAAACTTGTAGAAGCAGTTGCGCTAAATGCAAGGTTTCCATCTTTTGCCGGAAGAGAAGCAATGACTCTTTCGAGTTTTGCTGCTGCTGCATCTACTTCATCCTGTGTTGCTTCTTTGTTGTCGTAAACTGCCTGTGCTTCTTCGATTGCTGCACTTAAAGTAGCATCTGCACCTTCTTCAAATAAGGAGGTGTCAACAGATTTTGCTTTATCCAATGCTGCTTTTAATAATTGTTTGTCTGCTGCCATTTCATTAGAATAGCCATAAACTTTCCATTCAATGACACCACAGCCTAATGTTTTTGGTTTCATCCACATACGGATTGCAGTTGTTGTAACCGGAGCAAATATAGTCTTGTTGTACTGATTGAGTTTCACTCCAAATCCTTCTCCGTTTTCTACTTCTTTCCAGTTTCCGTCTGCATCCAGATACTGATAGCTTACGGATGCCGGTGCAAAGTTTCCATCGGTAAAGTAGTAAGCATCTGTTCCTGTAATTGTAACTTCGTTATTCCATGTGTACTGAACCCATGCATCTCCTGACTGATTTCCTCCCTGCCAGTTGTGCCATACTCCGTGAGAAGTATCTCTTGAACTTGCTGGGTCATAACCATCATTTAAGCCTGCCACACCGCCTAAATCTTCCGGTGTATTTACAATTGCAGTTGGTGTTGCAATCAGAGCAATGTTTTGTTCCTTTCCTTCTACTACCTGTACTTTGGTGGATACCGGATAATCAATTGCTTCTAATTTACCGGTTGCTTCAAATTCACCACGTTTTGCATATAAGGATTTTTCAATGTCACCCCATGTAATGGATTCATATTTGCATAAGCCGTTTGAGTATTCTACTTTTGCTGTCTTTGGCAGATTTGGTGCAACTCCAACGGAGGTAATCACCGGTGAAATTACAACGTTTTTAATTGTAGTTTCTGCTTCAGAACCATATTCTTTCTTTAATTCTTCTGCGCTTGCTGCTTTAGAAAGCATCTTGAAGTTATCATAAGTTCCGTTTAACCACGGAGAACTTTCAGAACTGGAACGTCCGATAAAGTTTTTCTGTGTTTTTCCAAGTTTATCAAAGGAAAATCCGGCATCTTTGATTTGGGCATACGCTTCTCCGTTGATATATAAAACTGCGGTATTGTCTTTTAAAGTTACTTCTACATTCTGCCAGGAACCAGAATTTAAAAGAACACCTGCTTTTACAGTTTCTGATTCATTGGTTTCAAGATTTGTCACTGTCATAGACAATTCGTTTGCACTTTCAAAAGATACCTGGAATACATTTCCATCCATATCACCAAATTCAAACAGTCTTGTTCCATTTGTCTGCGTACCGTTTAATTTCACATCCATGGAAATGGTTGCTTCTTTTGTGCTTCTTGTCAAGTCACTGGAAAGTTTGACATAACCGCCGATTTCTCCATCCATGGAAATACCGTTTCCGCCATCTTTTCCTTCTGCAACTTCTACATTTCCTTTTTGCTGTGCATCAATACCGGAACCGCTGATATCTTTTACTTTCTTGTTTGCAGTATCCATATTGGCATCTTCAAAGTCATACTGCGCCAGTACTTCTGGTAAGTCAGATGCTCCTTCTACTGTCACTTTTACCGTATCGGATGCACTGTTGCTCTTACCTTTGGCCGTTAATTTTAAGGTGTATTCACCAGCTTTTGTAAAGCTTACTTTTGTGGAAGTTGCTTCTTTATTTGAGAAGTTTACTTCTGCTTCTTCCGGAGCTTCTTCTACACTCCATTTTACAGCCGGTTCTGTATGTAACCATGCATTGTCTCTTGCGCTTCCATGAAGCATCACTGTCTCATTTACAGCTGTTGTTACATCTTTTCCTGCATCAACTACAGGTGTTGTGTTTTCTAATAAATCTCCGGCTTTGATTTCTACTTTTGCGCTGTCTCCTGCCGGAAGAGGAAGAGCGACTGTTGTTGTACCTTCGCCTGCGATAAAGCTTCCTGCTACTTCTCCATTTACCAGTACCTGATAATTTCCTGCCGGAATACCTGTCAGGTCTAAGTTAGATTCATGTTCTACACCGGTTACATTTACAATGTTCATGGAAATTGTACTTCCATCTTTTGATACGGTTGCGCTGTCATACTGGTCACGATACAGTTCTAAAGAAATCTTATTATTAATCAGGTTTAATCTGTGGTAAACACCATCTAACGGAACAACACTGTAAGATGCACCATTGTCAGTTACCTCACAGCCATATCCAAATAAACCGAATACCGGGTCGATTGCAACATCAGAGGAAGCAATACGAACTGCACCAAAAAGAGCAAGGTCTGCTTCACCAGACATCTGTCTCCAGCCATTGTGAAGTTTTCCACCGCCGGTTCCAAGTGCAGTATCATTTCCCATTTCTGACTGATAAGTCCAGGAAACGGTTCCGATGTTTTCTGGATCAGCATCAATCTGTCCGGAGTTAATTACGGTAAAGTTTGCAAGTTTTCCTGCATAGTTAATTCTCTGTGCTTCACCCATTTCGTCACTGCTTAAGCCATTGTTTTCAAAACGAAGCCAGTCATCCATACAATATCCTGCAAGAGAAGCAGTATACTGGAAGTTGAACCAGTTTTCACCACAGATTGTGGTTGGATTTCCATAATGATACCAGATTGGCTGTACACCACGGCAGGCTCTTGTTTTTTCATTGACTTTTGACATAACAGAGTCATTTCCAAACATTTTTGCCAGAGTGTAGATTGCTTCTTCACTGGTATTATCATAAGGATATTCAGAGATATATGGATATGGGTCATTTGCAAAGTTCTGGAATTTTTTCTCCATGATACTTGTCAAGTTTGCTGCTTCTTCTTCATATCCACGTTCCTGTAATGCTTCAATGATATCCGGTGTAGTAGATTCTCCCATCAGACCAGTTGCCCAATTATAACCAACGGTTCCTTCATTGTATAATGCATCCATAATGTTATAACAACGAAGCAGGTATGTATCTGCATCTTCGATATAATCAATTAAGTCCGGATATTGTTTTGCAATTTTATACATAGCAAAGTAGGTATTGTAGATATGCGGGTATGCAAATCCACGGTAAGTTGGTGTATTGTTCGGCTCTTCCATTAAGAAATCGTGAATCAGATAATCTTCCTGATGTTCTCCCATCAAATTCTGCCAGATTGCTACATTTAAGTATTCATCTAATGCCTGTACCTGCTCTTTTACCGGATTGTAGGAATTCATTTCTGCAAGATATTCGCCATGAACATATCCCCAGTCATCACCCCAGCCCCAGTAACCATCAAAAGAGCCTCGTTTGGACTTGGTATCCATCATCCAGTCATCAAATACTTTATCCTGAATTTCACCTGCTGCATCCCACTGTGTTTTCAGTAAGAAATCAGAGTGAGTAGACAATGCAGATTTTAAATCATCCATCATGTAGAACTGCAGCATGGTTGTTTTTTCTTCGCCATCCTGTTTGTAATTTACAATGATGTCATTTTGTCCTAAATCGCCAAAAGCAATTTCATAAATATGATACTGCTCTCCGTTGATTTCTTTTGTTTCCAGATATTTTGCATAAGTGTTTTCGTCTGTGCGTTCACACGCAAGATTATTGGAAACGGTATTTGTACCTTGATGAAGATTATTGGTATGCGGACAGCGATATTCAAAAGAAATATCCTTTGCATCTACCTTTGTATGCAGATACATTTTTGCCGGCATGTCTTTTGCAAATGTCATGCCCGGAACTGCAACGGCATCAATGATTCCCTCATCATAAAGTTCGGTTTTCATCTCAGATTCATCTGCTACTCCTGTAAAATTAAAGGAATAGGTTTTGCTTTCTCCGGCTTTTAAAGTCATGCTGGAACTTTCCATGTAACCTTTATTTCCGGATTTTGCATCTTTGCTGATTGCATCAGAATGAATATAGAATACATTCAGACCGTTTGCCCAGTCTGCCTGATCCATACACCATTCTTTTTCTTCTGCACGTCTCTGTCCCACCTGCCAATGGTCCTGATATTCAAATCCGGCACCTGTTTCTGTTTCCGGTGTCATTAACAGGAAATGACCCTGACCACTCGGTCTTGTTGCATATACATAAGAGGAGTCTTTTCCAACAAAGCTATGGTCGACTGTGCAGGCTTCATAAGCTTCTCCCTGATTGACCCAGATTTCATGGAATGCAAGCGGAACTCCGAAATCTCCAAATACCAAATCAGAATCATTGGTATTTTCTACAGTGATATCCCATTTTAACTGGTCATCTACTAAAGAATAGGTTTCTACCAGTTTAAAATCCTTAATGGCACGAGTGCCTTCTGTTTTTGAATTATCATAAGTTACAACAATCTTATTGTCTTTTAATTCAACACTTCTTCCTGCATCGGAAGAGTTGGTAAGAGATTCTCTCCAGGAATCTTCACCGTCTTTTTTTGTTTTGAACATCAAATCTCCAAGCCATTCATGTGCGTCGGTATCCTGTTTTGGATTATCCTTCACATTCATGACATAGTTTGTGTCAAATTCGTCCCCAACAATTTTCAATGACGTAATTTCACCATATTTACCGGTCTCTACGTCAAAGTAATCATTTTTTAAATGATATCCATTTTCCGTCTTCTCCGCAATCATTCCATCTGTCGCTGCAAGTACATCAATACTGCCCAGATATGGAAGATAATTTCCAAGCACCATAATCGTGGAAATTGCGATTGAGAGAATCGAGCGCGGTACTTGTTTCTTATCCATAATAATTCCTCCTTCTTTTTTCACTGCCTCTTTCAGATACGCACAGCCTTTTTTGTATCTCTTTTCGCAGTTTGTAAAACGTTTTACTATTTTCTTTCTTAGTATACTCTCATCGAACAATTTGTTCAATGTTTTTGTGATTATATTTTACATTTTGGTTGTTGTTTCTAATTTCTAATCTTATTTTTTATAAGATTTTACTATAAAATAACGTTTTACTTATTTTTCTTTTCAATTCATTGACTTAACCGAAACTTCTCCCTATAATAAAAGAAAAATACCAAAAAACTACACTTTACTTTAGGGGGTGATTTTTATTGCAACGATAAAAGAAATTGCAAAGGCGTGTAATGTCTCAATTTCTACCGTATCAAATATTTTAAATGGAAAAAATAAAGCCAGCGACGAAGTGAAAAAACTGGTCTTGGAAACTGCAAAAGAAATGAACTATGTGCCAAACTATATGGCAAAAAACTTAAAACAGAAAAATACGAAAACCATTGGAATTATTGCCGAGGACCTCACCATCTTCCATACTCCATCGATTATCGACGGCATCAGTGAATTTATGGAAGAAAAAGGGTATACGCTCTTAATGGGAAATATGCGGCTTTATCAGAAATATGGGAATTTTTTTTATAAAGAAGAAAATTATGACTCGCTTGTCGAAGATGAAGTACAGCAGATGCTCGCCAAACGGGTGGAAGGAATTATTTACATCGAAGGACACTATCATGTCATGGATAATATTTCCGAACTCTTCTCCGTTCCGCTTGTCGCAGTCTATGGACGAGTAAAAAATCCTGAGATTACTTCGATTATTTACGATGACGAACAAGGGGGGTATGAAGCTACAAAAGAACTGATCGCAAACGGGCACAGAAAACTTGGGCTTATCAAGGGAACAGAGGCCAGCTATCATACCCTTGAAAGACGCAAAGGATTCTTAAGAGCACTTTATGAATATCAGATTCCGTTTAATCCATCGTGGGAAATCAGTGGTGACTGGAACCGGATCGATGGCTATGAAGGTGCAAAGCGTCTGGTCAAAGAAGGGGTAACCGGAATCTTTGCCATGAACGACTTAATGGCAGCAGGCGTTTATGATTACGCTGCCAAACACAATCTGACCATTGGAAAAGACCTTTCCGTCATTGGATTCGATAATCGGGAAATCTGTGCCGCATTTACCCCTGCCTTATCTACCATGGCACTTCCTTTAAGAAAAATGGGAACCATTGCGGCAGATTATTTAATTCAAAAAATCGAACATCCCGAACCATCCCATCAGGATGAATATAAAATACCATGTGAAATCTTAAAAAGAAAATCGGTATGCAGACTTTAGTGCTCTGCATACCGATTTTTCTTTTTTTACCAATACGAATTCTTATTTCCACACCGTATCTTTAATTTCAATATCGGATTCTTTAAACACCGGATTCTTTCCAGCTTTTTTCTGTTCTTCATAATTTTTCAGTGCTTTGATTGCAATCTTCCTAAGCATCATAAGCGCAATAATATTAATGATTGCCATCAACCCCATTGTGATATCTGCGATATTCCAAACTACAGAAAAATCCGCCTGTGCCCCAAGGAAAATTGCTACGACACAGGTAATGCGGAAAATATTTAATAACACTTTACTGTTTTTAATAAATAAAATATTGGATTCCGCATAATAATAATTTCCAACCAGACTGCTAAAAGCAAAGGCAAAGATAGAGACTGTAATAAAATGAATTCCCCACTGTCCAATGTTCGCACGGATTGCTTCCTGTACAAATGGGATTCCATCTAATACTCCGCTTTCTCCCTGCACTCCGGAAATCAGAAGCATCATAGCCGTGGTACTGCAGATTAAAAGTGTATCGATGAAAACAGAAATCACCTGCACCATCCCCTGTTTGACCGGATGATCAACATCTGCAGATGCCGCTGCATTTGGCGCACTACCCATACCGGCTTCATTTGAAAACAACCCTCTCTTGATTCCAATCATCACCGCACTTCCGGCAAATCCTCCGGCAAAAGAACGGGCACTAAATGCATTTTCAAAAATCATACCAAATACATGCGGAATACTGCTTAAATTCGTGAGCATGGTATAGATTCCAATTAAGATGTAAACAACTGCCATAACCGGAACAATAAAAGAAGTAATCACTCCGATTCTATGTGCACCGCCCCAGATAACTGCCGCAAATAAAACAGCCAGTACAATACCAACCACCATCGGTACATGAGTCTGCGAATAATTCGGAATATAATATTCTAATGCGGAAGACATATTAAAGGACTGAAGTCCGTTAAATCCATAGGCAAAGCAGATAATCAATGCGATGGAAAACAGGATTCCAAGCCAGCGTTTTTTTAATGCTTTTTCCATGTAGTAAGATGGACCACCTCGAAACTGTCCATTTTCTTCTACCTTATAAATCTGAGCCAGCGTACTCTCAATAAAAGCAGACGCACTGCCGACCACTGCCATAACCCACATCCAGAAAACCGCTCCCGGTCCTCCCGCTGCGATTGCAGTTGCAATTCCGGCAATATTTCCGGTTCCTACTCTTGAAGCAGTAGAAATCATCAATGCCTGAAAAGAAGAAACCGATTTTTCTCCCTCATTTCCGGTTTTCTTTTCCATAATGGATTTTAGTCCATCTTTCAATAAACGAATCTGAACTCCCTTTGTAAATACGGTAAAAAATACACCAGCACCCACAAGCAAAATCAGCAGAATATACGTGTACATGAAATCGTTTATTCCTGTCAGAATCTGGTTCATACCTATCTCCTTTCAAAATGCGTATATTCTGCCATTATACCGTATTTTAAATTTGTGTCAAGTCAGTCCTGTAAAGTGAAAATACATTCCTGCAAAGTCTCTAACTTCTTCTAATAATTACATATTATTACTTCTTCTCCCACTCTATTAGATGCATCAGAATTAATCATACGCCTGACGCTTACAACATCTATTTTATAACCTTTATTTCCATACAACTCGTTTATCAAATCTGTATTATGATTTGTAAGCATACAGTAACATCCTCTCATTGTTAATTCATCATAAAGTTTTGCCAGTCTCTTATGGCTTTCTATATCAAATCCCTCTTTTGTGTAGGCTTCAAACGAAGTAGGATTCAATGGCGCATAAGGACTGTCCAAAAATACAAAATCTCCCTTCTTCGCTTCTTTACAGGCATCCTCAAAATCTCCCTGCAAAATTGTAATATTCTGAAGATATTCTGAAACAGCCCAAATTACATTTTCTTCTACAGATGCTCTGCGACTGTTATTATATGGCACATTAAAAAGACCTTTTCCATTTACCCGATACAAGCCATTAAAACAATGTTTATTCAGAAAAACAAATAATGCCGCCAATTCTACATCATATTCCGATTTCATTAACTTATCATTATAACGTTCCCTAATGCTATAATAATACTGTTTTCCATCTTCCCACATCTCAGAATCTATTTTATTTACTTCACTTAAAAACTCTTTGGGACTGTTACAGATTCTTTGATAAGTATTAATCAACGCTTTATTAATATCATTAATTAATGCTTTTGAAGGCTGCGTCCCAAAAAACACAGCACCGCCTCCCACAAACGGTTCAAAATAATGATTATAATTTTCAGGCATTCTCTCCTGAATCTGGCTTAATAACTGACGTTTTCCACCTGCCCATTTCACAAAAGGCACAATCTCTGTTTTTCTCATTCCACTTCCTCTTCTTTTATGTTTACATTTCTTTTCAATAATCTCACTCGTCTATTATACTTGCAAACAGCCAAAAGAACAACCTCAGTCTTTACTCTTTACTTTTGGAATACAAAAATATATTCATGCTTAATGCCCAAAAACAGATTGCTATCTATACAAAAAAATGATAAATTTATTATTAAGAATAATCTATTTTTCAAAAAATAAATACCAGGAGGTTTCACGCTATGGCTACTTGCAACAAACAACATCGTTATTTAGAAGGATTTAATGAACTTCCAGAAGCTCAGGATAACAGAAATGGAGGACGACATATCTGTGCAGCTTGTGCTTATGAAGAAGGCTTAAAAGATGCTTTAAACGGTAATCTTCCGCAATCTGACCTTTCCCACCTGCCTGATAGTCAGGCTGGCACTGTACGCCATAAAAGTGCAATTGCCGCCTATAACCTTGGATATCAATATGGTAAAAAAATTAGTTGTTAAACAATACTATTGTTAAATTTTCAAACTTCTTTTTCAAAAAACAAAAATCCCCGAAAGCATAGCTTTCGAGGGTTGATATTTTCTCCGAAAAATAAGAGAGATTATCTCTTTGAGAACTATGGATGCCCGTAAAATGGGGCTTTTCGGATATGCGTGCTGCATACGTGATGCAAACCCACAGCATCCCAGAACAACCGAGCACTTCTCTTCATGGCCAGGTATCAGGAATGGTGCCTGGTCATTGTTTGGGATTATATTTTTATTGAAAATCATTCTTTCGCTATTCCCAGACACATAATATAAAAGAAAGCTGAGCATAAATGACCGGGATCATGCTCAGCTTATGAAATCAAATCGAACATATACTCTTCTATCAACTTATGTCTATTGCATTTTGGCGTTTAATCCATAATACATACGTTTGATATATTACTAGACAATGTATTGCTATCTCAAGTACAAGTCTAACCGTGCTATTCATAGACAGATACTGATTTGCATGAACTATAAGATTATAATTTGAATAAATGATACGGAACATTCCCCAAATCGCAACCAAATAAATTATCATAGAATATATCTTACTTTTCTTACCCGAAACAAAATAAGCGAATGTTGCTACAGCACCAACTATATTCGGGATAATTAAAACAATCCACCATAAAACAATCTGAACATTTGAATTAATTACCATATTTCCAGTAATACAGGTCGCAGCAAAAAATGCAACAATTACGGCACCCATCCTTTTTGGTGATAGCATTCCTCGTATAGCATTAACAAAACCATACGCAAAGAAAACAATCTGAATAAGCAATGCCAATACATTTATTACAATCGCTTGAATATCATTATAATCAATCATCTCTGATTGCAACGGGAATCTAATTATAATGTCCACAATAGTGATAAAAAATGAAATTACCACAAACGCATAAAGAGCTATCATTATGTTATTGACGCTTTTCTTTTCAATAACAGGGTTACGTTCTACTACTTTTTCCATTTCTTTTCCAGATAACAGGTCGTCAAGACTCACTTCCAGAATCTGCGATATTTTTTTAGTAGTAAGTAAATCAGGGTAACGATCCCCACATTCCCACCTTGATACTGCCTGTCTAGTTACATATAATTGCTCGGCAAGAGACTGTTGGGTCATTCCCTTTTCTTCTCTCACTCTCCTTAGTTGTTCGCCAAATTCGACCATATTAAATCTACTCCTTTCATAATTAGTTCATCTGCAGATGTAACCTTAGTATCACAAATTACTAGAACAACTTCAAGCAACACCTCAATAACTCATGTCACCATTATGGTGCGTCCGCTAAAATCAAGCATTTATCCCATTTACAAATCTATCGTTAAGTAAATCGGGAGTTGTCGACTTCCCCAAAAGATTCTTTCTAGCATGCATCTTCTTTCGCCCTTGATAAGAACTATCTCAAGTTCCTATAGACTCGGTAAACTCCAATTTTTCTATCTCATAGACGCAATCAACAAAACCTTAGAAAATAAGACCACGATAATTGCTGATGCAGAATCTGCATAACAAAAGGACGCTCTACAGTGTCTATCACCGAAAAGTGTCCTATATTTAACGCTTACCTATATTTTTAGATATTTTTGTTGCAAACCGAATAAGTTTCACCACATTTCTAGACATTTCACCAAGATTTAAGGGTAAAGAAAAACCCCAGAGACTCGCGGTTTCTGAGGTTTGTGATCTCTTTAAATTGTAATTCTCTTGCGAGATAATTATCGTTTTGAGAACTGTGGAGCACGACGTGCTGCTTTGAGACCTGGTTTCTTTCTTTCTTTCATTCTTGGGTCACGAGTTAAGTAACCTGCAGATTTTAATACTGGTCTGTATTCAGCGTCTGCTTCAAGCAGTGCTCTGGAGATTCCGTGACGGATTGCACCAGCCTGACCTGTGAATCCACCGCCATGAACGTTTACTAATACGTCGAATTTATCTGCTGTTTCAGTAGCAACTAACGGCTGGCGAACAACAACTTTGAGTGTTTCTAATCCGAAGTATTCGTCGATATCTCTTTTATTAATTGTAATTTTACCTGTTCCCGGTACTAAGTAAACACGAGCTACAGATGATTTTCTTCTTCCTGTTCCATAGAATTTTGTACTAGCCAATGTTCTTTACCTCCTATTAAAATGTTAATACTTCTGGTTTCTGAGCTGCATGGTTGTGCTCTGGTCCAGCGTATACGTGAAGTTTTTTAATCATGCTTCTTCCTAAAGGTCCTTTTGGAAGCATACCTTTAACAGCGAGTTCAAGAACCTTTTCCGGTTTTTTAGCCATCATTTCTTTTAATGTGGTTTCTTTCATTCCACCAACATAGTCTGAGTGATGATAGTAAATTTTCTGATCCATTTTTTTACCGGTTACAGCTACTTTATCAGCGTTAACGATGATTACATAATCACCTGTATCTACATGAGGAGTATAAACTGGTTTGTTTTTTCCTCTTAAAACTTTTGCAACTTCAGATGCAAGACGACCTAATGTCTGGCCTTCAGCGTCCACTACATACCATTTTCTTTCAATCTTATCCGGATTAGCCATATAAGTGTTCATGGTTTTACCTCCCTAATTTTCAACATATCATAATCTGATTACTTCATAAATAAAATTTATATGAAAATACTATACCGGGGCTTTTGGCTAAGTATTTTCGCACTACGTCACATTGAGATATTATATTATACTTACCCTTTAATGTCAATCTTTTTTTAAGAAATATTACAACATGAAACGCAAAATCTTTCTTGTTCTTTTTTCTCTCACGATTCTACTCCGATTTTCGGGCAGATATCATTTAAGCAGCATTTTTCACAATGCGGTTTTGTTCTCGCCGAACAGACTTCTCTTCCATGATACACCAGTCTGTGACAGAATTCACTGCCTTCTTCCGGTGGAATAATTTTCCAAAGTGCCATCTCCACTTTCTTTGGCTCTTTGATTCCATCTACAAGCCCCATGCGGTTTGTCAGGCGGATACAATGCGTATCTGTGACAATCGCCGGCTTTCCAAATACATCCCCCATAATCAGGTTTGCACTTTTTCTTCCGACTCCAGGCAGTTTTAATAATTCATTAAAATCATCCGGAACTTTTCCGTTATATTTTTCTTTTAACATACGCATGCAGGCACTGATATCTCTCGACTTGCTTTTTCCAAGCCCACATGGTCTTACAATTTCCTCAATTTGCTCCGGTTCTGCTTTTGCAAGTGCATCCACATCCGGATATTTTTCATATAATTTTTCTACTACAATATTCACTCTTGCATCCGTACACTGTGCAGCAAGACGCACGCTGACCAGAAGCTTCCAGGCTTCATTGTAGTCTAAGGTGCAATCAGCATCCGGATATTCCTCTTTCAATCGTTTTATGACTTCCAAAGCCATTTCCTGTTTTTCCATCGTATTTTTCTCCCGATTATCTTTGTAAAGCGGACATTTGCAAGCCGCATTCAATTATTTTATCGCAAGTCGGTTAATCTGTGTTGCAAGATAACCTGCACCATATCCGTTATCAATATTGACTGTTGCAATTCCATTTGCACAGGAATTAATCATTGTAAGAAGTGCCGATAATCCATGAAAACTTGCACCATATCCCACAGAGGTCGGAACAGCAATCACCGGCACATCTACGAGACCACCAATTACACTCGCAAGTGCTCCTTCCATTCCGGCAACCGCAACTACACAATTCGCATCCTGAATTTCTTTAATATTAAAAAGTAAACGATGGATTCCACTGACTCCCACATCAAATACTCGCTCTACTTTCGTTCCAAAGTATTCTGCCGTCTGTGCTGCTTCTTCTGCCACTGCAATATCTGCTGTTCCGGCTGTACACACTGCAACCAGACCCTTTTTTTCTCTTTTCTTTCCATCTATTTTTAAAATTCTGGAAAGCGGGTCATATTCTGCAGCCGGAAATTTTTCTTTTACCAGCTCATATTGGTGTACAGAAGCCCTTGTCCCAAATACTTCTCCGTTTTTTTCATATAACTTTCCTACAATATGAAGCAGGTGTTCATCCGCTTTTCCACTACAGAAAATCACTTCCGGAAAGCCGGAGCGAACTTCTCTATGCATATCCAGTTTCGCATATCCCATTTCTTCAAACGGCTCTCTCTTAAAATAACTTTCTGCTTCTTCTATTGATATTTTTCCTGATTTTACCTGTTCTAATAATTCTCTTGTTTCCATTTCTATTTCGATTGCCCTTTCTGACTGTCAAATAATTTGAACGCAGATAAGCATTCCCCCGCTTCAAGTGTGCAGAGCACTAAACGGCGGGTGAGGGTATGCTTCTGTCAGTGGGAGTTGAAAGCTCCCACTGACAGATCGCAAAGCGACTGCGTTCATGAGCAAGTAGCGAAGCGGATTGCAAATGTCCGCTTTACACAGCTTTATTATAAGCATTTCACTAAAAGAAAGTCAATCTTAATGTACTCGCTCAAAAAAGAAGTACCTGCTCATTTTTGCAAATACTTCTTTTTTCAAAATTTATACCTTTCGATACGGCATTTTCTGATACATAATTTGTTCAAATTCCTCGACAGGCATTGGATGTGCAAACCAGAACCCCTGTGCCTCTTCACATCCTGCTTTTCTTAAGACCTCAACCTGTTCCAGATTTTCCACGCCTTCACAGACCACACGATAACCAAGCCCTTTTACTACTGCAACAATCTGATGCAGAAAATACATTCCACGTTCGCTTGTCTTACAGTTATCCATAAAAACTTTATCAATCTTTACTGTATTAACCGGAATGTCAATCACTGTATTTAAAAGGGAATAGCCTGAACCAAAATCATCCAGTGCAGTCTGCATATTGACTTTCTGAAATCTTTCAAACAATCGTTTTACGTTGTCATAATACGATACCGTCGCTGTCTCTGTCAGTTCAATTTCAAGCAAAGCAGGGTTAATTCCGTAACGATTTAAAATCTCCAGATAATGCTCAACAGTATCGCTATTTCTTGCATGAAGGATTGAAGCATTTACCGAAATCGGAATCAATTTTCTGCCCTTTTTCTTATTTTGTGCAAGAAATTTTACAACTTCTTCAAATACAAAAAAATCCAAATCAATAATTCTTCCATTTCTTTCATATAAAGAAATAAATGCATCCGGTATCATAACAGTTCCATCCGGTCTCTGCCATCTTACCACCGCTTCTGCACCGATAATCGAATAATCAAAAAGGGAAACTCTTGGCTGTAAATAGATTTTAAACTCTCTGTTTCGCATTGCAAGGTCGAATCCATTGATAATTTCATTTTCCACTCTCTGTTTTTCTTCCATCTCTTTTCCGTAAACCTTCACACTGATTCCTGTTACCTTTGAGACTTGTTTCCTTGCATAATTTGCCGCATCAATCGCAATAGACGTATTTCCATTTGCTTCTTCGATAAAATAAATTCCTGTCCGAAGCCGAATCCTGGTATCCGGAAAAATTCTTTCCTGCTGTTCTACAAAGGTTTGATTTAACCGATCTACTGCCTCTGCGGTATCACTTCTTTTTTTATACGGCATAAATAACAAAAACTGGTCAGAAACTATGCGGGTAAAATAAATCTGTTCTTCCTGCTGCATCGTTCCGATAATATAATTACTGAACTCTCTCAACAGACGGTCTCCCATCTGATATCCCCATTTCTGGTTAAAATACTTAAAGTTCTCAAAATCTGTATATACCATCACATAAGAACTGATACTGTCATCAGCAAGCACCCGTTCTACTTCTTCTTTAAAACGGGTAAAAGAAATCAAACCGGTCAAATCATCAAACTCCGGATTTGTAAACATTCCATTACTCATAGAATTCATTAAAAACAATTTTCCAAGATGTGCTGCAATAATCTTTGTAATTTCACCTAAAATCTGCCGTTCTTCTTTCTTCCAACTGCGTTTCTCTTTACAAACCATATAAGAAACCGAACCTGCATATTTCCCCTCAGAATAGATTGCCGTATGCACCGCAGTTTTGGCATCTCCATGAAGCAGGGTTTGAATTCCATGTTCACTATAACCAAGTGCTTTCATCTCGTCTTCCTGGAGCACCGTCGTTCCATTCTCATCATAACTGTAAAATAATTTTAAGAAATCCTCTTTTTTATAATTTATTTTCTGTTCCAATGCCTGCGGTACATTGTCCGCTGTCCACTGATACATCTTCTCGCTCATATTAACCTTAATATCCGTACGAAACACAGTAATACGATCTAAATTAAAACTTTTACCTACAATTTCTAATAAACTGTTTACTGCACTGTCAAAATCACATGCTTTTTCAAATGTTTCAAATGCCGTTGCCACCAGGCTTCCCCTGTATCCGGATATCGGTCTTTTTCCTCTTCTGTGCTCTTCTCTTTTTTCCTTCTTTTCTTCTACACTTTGAAAGCGCTGAAGATTATCACAAAATACATACTGGTCTCTTCCGTTTTCTTTTGCACGGTATAACGCCCAGTCTGCATTTTTTAATATCTGTTCATAAGTATATCCCGAAACATTTTCCGGAAGATAACACACTCCAATACTGCAGGTCATAGAGTATTCTTTTTCCTGAAAAGTCTGATTCCGAATCGAATGAACTAACTGCATAGCTTTACGAACCAATGCTTTATTGGGAATATCTTTAAATAAAATTACAAATTCATCACCGCCTGCACGCATTACAACATCTTTTTTATCACAGACCATAAGCAACAATTTTGCCAAATCCTTTAATACAACATCTCCAAATAAATGCCCATAATTGTCATTCACATCTTTAAAATAGTCCACATCAATAATCATCAGACCACAAGCGGAATAAGGGTCTTTTGTTCTTAGATATTTTTCAATTAATTTCGTTCCCGCCCTTTTATTATAAAGCTTTGTGAGTGGGTCTCTCTGCGCTTCTTCCTGCAGTTGCTCTTCCTTTCTTCTTTCTATCGTAACATCTCTGATACTGCCTAGAAGCACTGACTCTTCATTCAGACTTTTTGGAAGATAAACCGAATTTAAATTCTTTCTTGAAATCAGACCTTCCCCCTCTATATATCTGATTTCAATCGAATTTCGTACTTCTCCATTGCAAAATCCTGCCATTTTCCACTTATCTTCCGGATGAATTTTATCTTCTCTTTGCAGATATTCCATAAAATGTTCAATTTTCTGAAGCATCTGAAACTGACCGTCATATAAAATAAATACTTCCCTTTCCGGAAAATATTCAAATAATAATAATTCTTTTCGTTTTATCATAGAAGACAAAATTGCCTGCCTGTGTTTTACCCTCATAAACGCTTCCTTATCTTTGCATTCACCTTTCATACCTCTTACTCCCTATATTTTTTATATCCACACTATACCGCTCTCATACCTTATTTTAAAATTATACCAATTTTTTTTGATTTTGTATACTAGCCAAACGGCTTGTATTCTGTTTAAAACTGCGTTTTTTAACCAAATCAAGGAAGTCTCCTGCTTCAATTGCAAAAAGCAATAAGCAGGGATGGGGACTTGCTTGTATCAGGAGGGGCAAGCCCCTTCTGATAAGCTGCGTAGCAGCTATTTGGTTATGAGCAAGTAGCGAAAGCGGATTGCGAATATCTGCTTGACTTTACAGGAAAGCAATTTCCTGTCAGTAAAAAAAAGATGACTGCACAAAATTTAAAGTGTAGTCATCTTCTGTCTATTTCTTATTTTTCTATAACGTATTTTAGTTTGCTGCAAGCTCTAACATTCTCTTTAATGGTTTTCTTGCTGATTCACGAAGTTCTTCATCTAATTCAATTTCCGGTGCCATTTTTTCAAGACTTTCTAATACATTTTCCAGATTCACTTTTTTCATATTTGGACAGAACTGACGATGTCCGACTGAATAGAATTTTTTCTCTGGATTTTTCTGCATTAATTCATAGAAAATTCCCATCTCTGTACAGATAATAAAGCTGTTTTTTTCTGAAGAAGTTGCATAATCAATAATCTGTGAGGTACTTCCAATAAAATCTGCTACAGAAAGTGTATCCGGTGTACATTCCGGATGTGCCAGAACCATTGCTTCCGGATGTACTTCTTTTGCTTTTAAGATATCTTCTTTATGAATACTCTTATGTACATGACAGAAACCGTCATTAAAAATAAAATGTTTGTCCGGCAGTTTTTCTGCTATATGGCGTCCCAGATTTTCATCCGGAATAAAGAAAATGTGTTCATTTGGAAGCTTCTTTACGATCTTGAGCGCATTAGAGGAAGTCACACAGACATCAGAATGTGCTTTAATCTCAGCTGTTGAATTGACATAACAAACAACTGCAACATCCGGGTACTGTTCTCTTACTTCTTTAATTTTTTCAACATCTACCATGTGCGCCATTGGACAATCTGCACTGGACTCTGCCATTACTACTTTTTTCTCAGGATTTAAAATCTTTGCACTTTCTCCCATGAATGAAACTCCACAGAACAAAATTGCATCTTCAGATACTGTTGTAGCCTTTTCTGCAAGATAATAAGAATCTCCCACAAAATCTGCAATTGCCTGTACTTCCCCATCCACATAATAATGTGCCAGTATTACTGCATTTTTCTCCTTTTTCAGTCTGGCAATCTTTTCTTTAATTTCTTTGTTGCTCATATTCCTTCCCCTTTTCATTTGGTTTGATTTTTAAAAAGCACACCAAAAGCGCACTTTCTTATTATTACTCTTCCTGACTGTCACTCTTTTTACTTCCGCGCAAATCATAATCATCCAGAAAATTGTAAGCTTCTTTGTCTTTGTGATAACCGATAACCGTTCTTAAATTTATATTACGGACACTGTTAAAAATATTGGTTTCAATCACATCGCTGGTCTTTCTAAACTGCGCAACCAGTTCTTTCATCTCATCACGTTTCGATCCTCTGCCTCCGCCACAACTGACGCAGTTTTCTGTAAAACGACATGCACACTGGATAAAATGCAGTCCGTTGTAATCTCTCCATGCTTTAATTGCATCTTCTTTTACCATGTATAATGGACGAATTAATTCCATTCCCTCAAAATTCTGGCTGTGCAGCTTCGGCATCATGGTTTCTACTTTTCCGCTGTATAACATTCCCATTAAAATGGTTTCGATTACATCATCAAAATGATGTCCCAGTGCAATTTTATTACATCCCAATGCCTTTGCATGAGAATACAGATAGCCTCTTCTCATACGTGCACATAAATAACATGGATTTTTTTCGATTGTTGCTACCGTATCAAAAATTTCACTTTCAAATACAGTAAGTGGAATTCCAAGTAAATCTGCATTATCCTGAATAATTTTCCAATTATCTTCATTATAGCCTGGATTCATTACAAGAAAAACTGCTTCAAAATGAATTTTTCCATGACGTTTTAATTCCTGAATCAGTTTTGCAAGCAGCATGGAATCCTTTCCACCGGAGATACAGACTGCAACCTTATCTCCCTCCTGAATCAATTGATATTCATTTAAGGCTTTTGTAAACGGACGCCAGATGGATTTCCGAAATTTCTTAATAATACTTCTCTCAATTTCTTTTGTCTTTTCTTCTTTGCTTTCTTTTGTATCTTCTTCCAGAAAACGACTTAAAGAAAGACGCAGATAAGCACGATATCCACCTTCTACATTAAAAGCATTGTATCCGGCTTTTGTCGCTGTTTCAATATAATCCTTACTTCTCTCTCCGGTATGACAGATAAAGTAAATTGGCTTTTCTTTTTCCAGCACTTCTTCATATCGTGAATCAAACTCTTCCATCGGCAGATTCACTGCCCCCGGAAAACTTCCTCTTTTGTATTCTTCCTCCGGACGCAGGTCAATCACCTGAATCTCATCTGCACTTAACTGTTCTAATTCTTCTACCTGAATTGTTTTCATAACTTCCTAAATCACCTGTATTAAAATCATATTTACGGCTGTTCCAAGCAAAATACTAAGAAACGTATTATGCTTCCATTTATAACTGACTGCAACAACTGCTACTGCCAGAAAATTTGCGATTCCTGTGTGAGAAAAATCACTCCCTGTTTCCTTTAAACAATACACAATCAGCACAGCCATAATTGCTGATGGCAGGATTTTTCCAAGATAAATCAGTTTTTCCGGCATTTTGCGTTCCCCTCGAAATGCAAGAAACGGCAATGCACGCAAAAAAAATGTAATCCCCGCCGACACTGCCACAACCAGAAAAAAGAACTCTATTTTCATGACTGTGCCTCCTTTTCTCTCATCAAAAGCAGAACACCTGAAACAAGAATTAAAGAAGGCAGCATAAAGCTTCTTTCTCCTGCTATAATCAGACACAGTATCGAGATTATAAGACCTAAAACGGCCGGTGCATGATTCTTTGTTTTCTCCCAATTATCGATAAAAATAATGACAAACAATGCGGTCATGCAAAAATCAATTCCCTCTAATTTTATCGGAATTAGCTGTCCTAAAACTCCGCCTGCAATTGTACCTGCCATCCAATAACATCTTGACAGAAACGCAATCACAAACATCATGTCCTCTTTTTCTTTTCCGGTTTCCGTCAGGCTTAAATTAACTGCATAAGTTTCATCTGTCATTGTATGAATCATATAAAGAAGTCGTTTTCCCATCTTCTTAAATTCATCTACAAACGTTAAACTATAAAAGGTCTGCCTGCTGTTCATCAAAAATGCAGTCACCGCAATTGTAATAATAGAAGTTCCACCACTTAAAAATGAAACCAGCACAAACTGAAATGCTCCGGTATACACAACCAGGCTGATAAGCAGTGACTGATACCAGGCAAATCCTGCTTCTTCCATTGTAATTCCATATGCCATACTGACAAACACATAGCTGCATAAAATCGGAATTGACTTTAAAAATGCTTTTTTTATGGTTTCTTTCTGCATAAATTTTGTCCTAAAGTATCGCCAAATTTTGGTTTTCAATCCGTTAGTGGCATAGTATCACTATTGAGAAACCTTGTCAAGTGAACTACTCTGCTACAAGTAACCGAGTTTCTTGCTTCAATCACCACTGCTATACACATACAAAAACAGTATCTGCATAGTCTTACAATGTCACCTTTTATTTTTGAATTTTATATTGACTTTTTGCCAGATTCTGCTAGAATAATGCCTTGTAAAATTAAGTAGTGGATTTTTCCTGACGGATAAAACCGTCTCTTTTCGCCACACAGCATTCTTGCTGTGTGGCTTTTTTTATCTCCAAAATCTGCTGTATTTATAATTCAAAACGAAAGGAAATTAAACACATGAATGACAATTTTATGAAAACCAAACCGGTTTTACCTTTGCTTTTGTCTTTGGCCCTGCCCATGATGCTGTCCATGCTTGTAAATTCCCTTTACAATATTATTGACAGTTTTTTTGTTGCAAAAATCAGTGAAGATGCTATGACTGCGCTCTCCTTAGTTTTTCCAGTTCAAAATTTTATTAATGCCGTAGCAATTGGATTTGGTATCGGAATTAATGCCGTTGTTGCATTTTTCTTAGGAGCAGGCGATAACAGGCGAGCAAATCAGGCAACCACATTGGGTGTAATTCTTGCCATTGTTCACGGTATCCTGCTGACTGTTGGAAGTATTTTATTTATTCCATATTTTCTAAAAATGTTCAGTCATTCCGAAAACGTAATTTCACTTGGAATTGAGTATAGTAATATTGTATTTGCTTTTTCACTGATTATTATGTTAAATGTTGGATTTGAAAAAATTTTCCAATCTGTAGGAAAAATGAAAGTAACAATGTTTAGTATGATGGCAGGCTCTATAACGAATATTATTTTAGACCCGATTCTTATCTTCGGTATCGGTCCATTTCCAAGAATGGAGATTAAAGGAGCTGCTATTGCAACCAACATCGGACAGCTTGTCTGCATGACTATTTATCTTTTGATTTTTATTTTCCGTCCGATTCAGGTGAAAATTCAGAAAAAATATGCGACACTGAATTTTGAATTAATCAAACGTTTATATGCAGTTGGGATTCCGGCAACTTTAAATCTTGCCCTGCCATCCCTGTTGATTTCTGCTCTAAATGCAATTTTAGCTTCTTTTTCAGGAGTTTATGTATTAATTCTGGGTGTCTATTATAAATTACAGACCTTTTTGTATCTTCCGGCAAACGGAATTATTCAGGGGATGCGTCCAGTAATTGGATTTAATTACGGTGCAAGAGAATATAATAGGGTGAAAAAAATTTACAAAATTGTCCTTCGTATGAGTGCTGGAATTATGCTTGCCGGAACACTTATTTGTTTTATTATTCCAGATGTTTTAATCGGATTATTTACAACAAATCCCGAAACCATTGAGGCTGGAAAGACTGCTCTGCGTATCATCAGTATTGGATTTTTAGTATCTTCTGTTTCCATTACTTCTTCTGGTGCTTTAGAAGGTCTGGGAAAAGGAGTGCAGTCCTTAATCATTTCACTCTCTCGATACATAGTTGTAATTATCCCTGCTGCTTTTCTTTTATCACGAGTTCTTGGTGCAGCAGGTGTCTGGCATGCTTTCTGGGTATCAGAAGCAATAACGACGATCGTATCTTTAGTTATTTACACAAAAACAGTAAAACTAAATTAGACTTTCATTTAAAAAGAGCAAATAGCCAGTACTTGTACTTATTCCTGACCATTTGCTCTTTCTTTTTCTCTTATTTTTCTTAATTTGAAACTTTGCACCTATTTCTTCTTTTTCTCATAACATGATATCATATCCTGCCTAAAAAAGAAATGAGGTCTCTCTTCATGAATTCTTATTGCAGTTCTCTCCTTTTTGACCACGGTCCGAATCCCTTTACAATTAATCTTAGAAACGCCGCTTCCCATAACTGCAATTCCTGTACTACCCTCTGGAGCGGTTCTTCTCTTGAACTTAAACTTCTAAACATTCTGCCATGGAAAACGACCGGATGGAAACAGCATCCTGAAACCGATCAGATCATTCGTATTGAATGTGGCACAGCTCTTCTGATTCTCGCTTCTAAAAAATGCCATCCTAATTCTCAAAAAACGCTTCATAACGGAGACGCCGTCTTTATTCCAGCTGGAACATGGTACAATCTAAAAAATATCAGCAAGTGTCCGTTAAAACTTTCTTTGGTACAGATTTCATCCAATAACTTCAAAAACTAATTTTATGTTTTTTGGATATCATAGTTCTATGTTCTGTGGTAAAATATTGTAAATGTCAAAATCTAATTTTTTACTGAACTAGGAGATGAAAGAACATGAAACACTACATTGATTTTATTGCAGAACAATTAAAGACATTAACTGCAATCCCAAGTCCATCCGGCTATACCAAAAATGCAACGGACTACCTGATGAAACTACTTCAGGACATGGGATATGAACCGAAATTATCCAGAAAAGGAAATGTGTTTGTAACCATTGGAGGGGAAGGAGAACCTCTGGTTTTAGCTGCGCATGTTGACACACTTGGTGCTATGGTTCGCTCGATTAAAGACAATGGACGCCTTCGCCCGACCACACTTGGCGGACATGTCTGGAGCACTGCCGATGGTGAAAACTGTACCATTCATACAAGAGATGGCAAGGTCTACACCGGTGTTGTCTTAAACACTGAGCCATCCGCCCATGTCGCCGATAAAAAAGTAGAAACCCTTGAAGAAAATATGGAAATTTTACTAGATGAACCGGTTTCTACAAAAGCTGAAACGCTTGCGCTCGGCATCCAGACCGGAGATATTATCGCCATGGACCCTCGAACAGTCATTACCGAAAGCGGTTACATTAAAAGCCGTTTTCTTGATGATAAGCTTTCTGCTTCTATTCTTCTTGGAATCGCAAAAATTGTAAAAGATGAATCTCTTTCCTTTCATCGAAAAGTTTCTTTATTATTTACCGTCTACGAAGAAGTCGGACACGGCGGAAGTTTTGTTCCAGAAGATACAACCGAAATGATTTCTGTCGATATGGGATGCGTTGGGGCAGACCTTGGCTGTACTGAACGGATGGTTTCTATCTGTGCAAAGGATTCCGGTGGTCCTTACAACTATGATTTGGTAACAGAACTTTCCAACATCGCAAAAGAAGAACAGCTCAATTATGCGATTGATGTCTATCCGCATTACGGCTCTGATGTAGAAGCAACTCTTCATGCCGGTTATGATATCCGTCATGGACTGATTGGTCCTGGAGTTTACGCTTCTCATAACTATGAACGTTCTCACCTTGATGGTGTAAAAAACACATTTTTATTGCTAACGACTTATATTACCCGATAATTTTTTAACCAAATCAAGGAAGTCCCCTGCTTCAATTGCAAAAAGCAATAAGCAGGGGTGGGGACTTGCTTGTATCAGGAGGGGGCAAGCCCCTTCTGATAAGCTGCGTAGCAGCTATTTGGTTATGAGCAAGTAGCGAAAGCGGATTGCGAATATCCGCTTGACGTATTCAAAAATCCGCAGCCACCGGAAAGTTAAACTTCCCAGTAACTGCGGATTTTTTCTTCGTTTAGATGTTCCCCGATTACAATCTGAATTTCCTGTCCCTGATGAATCGGACTGATACAAAGTTCATCCTGCGTTGCATTTAATTCAATCCAGCTTCCATCTTGATTCTGACTAAATCCCTTGATACGAAATACCTTGCCACAAGATGCATCTTCTAAGATTTTTTTCACCTGTGTTTTTAAAGTCTCGGCATCTAATTTCACATCCATAAAATAAAGAGATTCAAACCCACTTTCCTGTGATACATCCCTCTTTTCATAAGACTCCTGAACATATCCGGCTTCTGCAATCCCGGAAAAATCATCTTCTGATAATTCACTGCCATCTCTTCTCATAATCGTCTCATCTCCTAAAATTCGATTGCACTGAATCTCTTTCAAAGACTGATTTAAAGTGGCAATGGTTGTATTGATTTCTTCTTTCGTCGCATCTTCTGAACGGCTCAAAACGATTTTTCCCGCATGAGCAGCTTCTGATGCCAAAAGATACCTTGCTTCCTCTGATAAATTCTTCTCTGATTTTGCATTTACAACCGTAATCACACTTCCGATTTGATACCATTTATCTAACGGTTCATCCCGAAGCACATCAAAAAATTCATCCACATCATAAATTCCGGAAGGCTCTACTAAAATTCGGTCATAACCACACATTCCCATTGCAATTAATTTTGTGCGAAACCGTCTTCTATGTGTCTCTTTATCACAGCCTCCGGCTATCATTTCGAGTTCACATTTTTCGCCCTCAAGTTCCTGTAACAGCATCATATCTACATTGACAGCGCCATAATCATTTTCCAAAATCCCGATATTAAGCCCTTGATTCATTAAATATTCTGCATATTTTTTTATGAAAGTGGTTTTTCCCGAGCCAAGAAAACCAGTAATTAAATCAATTGTAACCATATTTACGGTCCTCCTTTCTTTGTTCCTGATACATCTTTTTCCCTCAATTTTCTTCGGTTTTTCGCATATCATTCTATCATATTTTTTTGGAGCAGACCAGATATTCTGCCTGAACTTTTTATTGACTTTTTTTATCAATCAGCGTAACATAAGCTACCGAAAAAGAATTTTTTACCAATTATAAGGAGAATGATTTAAGAATTTATGACAACAATGAAAACGCAAAATCCCCTCGGTTATGAAAAAGAATCCAAATTGCTTGTCAATTTTGCGATTCCCTGCATTATCTCAATGCTGGTGACCTCCCTTTATAATATTATAGACCAGATTTTCATTGGACAAGGGATTGGCATGCTCGGAAATGCCGCAACTAATATCGCATTTCCGCTTTCCACTACCTGTACCGCACTCTCTCTTTTACTTGGAATCGGAAGTGCAACTAATTTTTCCCTGCATTTAGGGGCTGGAGAAAAAGAAAAATCTGCCCGCTATGCCGGCAACGGAATCTTTCTGATGGCAGTATTCGGACTTTGTCTGTTTCTTGCAACTACACTTTTTTTAACTCCAATGTTAAAATTTTTCGGTGCAACCACTGAAGTCCTGCCTTATGCCAAACAGTACACCCGCATTACAGCCTTTGGTTTTCCATTTTTAATTGCCAATACCGGAATGAGTAAATTAATTCTGGCAGATGGAAGTCCACGATATTCCATGATTTCTATGTTAATCGGTGCGATTGTAAATACAATCCTTGACCCGATTTTCATTTTCGGTCTGCATCTTGGAATGACCGGTGCTGCCCTTGCAACCATTATCGGACAGATTGTTTCTTTTAGTATCAGTCTTTATTATATGTTTCACTTTAAAAATATTGTGCTGAATCGAAGCTGCTTTCAAATTCAGCTGTCTTACTGTAAAGAAATTTTCCGACTTGGCGCAAGTGCCTGTTTTAACCAGATTGCCATGACTGTCGTACAGATTGTAATGAACAACACACTGGCACACTACGGGGCAAAATCCATATACGGAGGTGATATTCCTCTTGCCTGTGCCGGAATCATCACAAAAGTAAATATGATTTTTATGTCCTTTGTTATTGGAATTTCACAGGGTGTTCAGCCAATTATCGGATTTAACTATGGAGCAAAAAAATATAAACGTGTACGAAAAAGTTATCTGCTTGCGCTTGGTGTTGCAACTGTACTTTCCGGCATTGCATTCTTCTGTTTTCAGGTTTTCCCAAGACAGATTATCAGTGTATTCGGTGAGGGAAGTGAATTATATTTCCAGTTCTCAGAACGTTACTTCCGAATTTATATGTTTTTAACCTTAATCAATGGAATCCAGCCGGTTACTTCAAACTTTTTTAACTCGATTGGAAAAGCTCAGCTCGGTGTCTTTATGTCACTCACCAGACAGATTTTATTCCTGCTTCCATTAATTATTATCTTCCCACTTTTTATGGGAATCGATGGTGTCATGTATGCAGGACCGATCGCCGATGCAGCTGCGGCACTTGTCTGCGGCTATTTTACCATTCGGGAATTAAAAGAGTTGACACAATTGGAAAAATTAACTCTGAATCTTTAAGTTCATGAACAAAAAAGCTTGTCCTGAATAAATTCATATTCAAGACAAGCTCTTTTTAAACTAAATTTTAATTGACTTTACTTCATTTTCTTTTCATTTCAGTTTTGAGATTAAGATAACGGAATATACCGATAATAATGACAACTGTTTCCTCTCGTTTCCGGCCCGGCTTCCTCATACCAGTTATATTCAACTTCTTCGTTTTCGTCTGCCCAAAGTTCCGGACAATCCGTATACTCCCAATCCACCGGAATTTTATGTTCTTCCTGTAAAGATGCCTTTAACATCATCTGATGCAGTTCTTCTTTTTCAGTTTCATTTAATACACCCGGTTTTGCCGATACAAAAAGTGATGTGCCGGAGCGTGTTACTAAATCTGCCCACTGAGAATTTAATTTCCACGGAATCTTCCCCATAATTCCTACGCAGTCTGCATCAATATCAAAGAATGTTCCATGCTGAGGCAGACAAAATGCCAGCGTATTAACTCCCATCATTTTGGTACGCTCCCAGGTTTTTCCACTGGTATCATCCCCGGTTCTCTGCATGTGCATCAAACCTGCACCCAGATGTCCAATCGTATTGCATCCTAAAATCATCACATGATATTCTTTGGCTGTCTCATAAATTGCACGATATAACTCTACTACAATTTCAGCACTTGTTTTGGATTTATCATAAAAACTCCAGCCGTCTGAGGTTGGGAACGGATTCATCTCAAGTCCCCATCTGCCAAATAAATCAAAAGTTGTAAAATCATGTTTGATTAAGGTATATCCCCACTCGCAGATTCGTTTGACATCTTCTTTAATATAAGCAAGCGCCTCCGGATGTGACGGGTCGAGACAGCCGTTGTGAGAAATTCTCCATTCTTCCGGAATCGTCTCTTCTTCATTTAAGAGGAAACGAACCCAAATACCCGGACGTACCCCTTTTTCTTCTAATTTTTTTGCAAGTGCTCCCATGTCCGGGAATTTTTCATTTCCTTTCTTCCATGGTCCTCCATTGTATTCATCCAACCGATGATGTTCCTGCCAGCAATCATCAATGACCATATAAGGACGGTTTTCTGCGCCTTTTGTAATGTCTACAATATAGTCGGTATCCTGTAAAATTTCTTTCTCTGAGCTGTCTCCATATGCATAATACCAGTTATTGCTTCCATAGACCGGAAAATCCGGAAATACAGGGTCCGTGCACATGCATCTACAAAATGCTTTTGCTGCTTCAAAAGAGGTACAATCATCCGCACGCATTGCAACAATCTCAGCTGCTAACAGCTTTCTTCCAGAAAGCACAACACCCGTTCCACCACAGCGTACATCCAAAACTAAGGTAATTCCTCTTGTATCAGCCTGCCAGAAACACATAGCAGAAGGACGAACTTTTACACCATATCCTGTCACAACTCCTTCATTTAATGCCAGAAAATACCAAGGCATAAAGCGTGTTCCGCTCATTCCCTTCCATTCTGCATCTCCATAAGTTCTCTCCCAGACTCCTCCAAGAATCTTTGACGTACGCTCAATCGGCGTATTCCAGCGAAGCTTTACTGTTTTTACCGGTGCGGTATCTGCCGTAAGCCAGATTTCTCCATTTTCATTTGCTTCAACACAAATATCTTCTTTTTCAAATTTTGAACTGTTTTGTTCTCCAATAAAAGAACCTTCTTCACTCTCTACTGTAATGTAAGATGGTATTCCTAATTTTATTTCTCTTTGCTGCATATTCTTTTCCTCATCATATTCTTCCATGAAATGCCCCTTTTCGGTTTTCAAATACCAATTCTTCTTTTGTCTGACGAAACGCTTTCGGACTCATCTTTGTGTAGAGCCGAAACATTTTCGAAAATGCAAGCTGATCCGGATATCCAACTGCCTCTGCCACCGCATTAATCGGCATATCTGTATTCTTTAACAGATTTTTTGCTTTTTCCATCCGAAACTCTACCAGATATTCCTGGGGCGAACATCCAATTGTTTTTTTAAACATATTCGTCAGATAACTACGATTAATCCCGATATATTCTGCCAGCTCGTTAATCTTTATTTTTTCTCTGTAATGATGTTTTATATACTCCATTGCATGTTTTACATATACAGTCCCCGGATAGGTATGCTCCGGCATCGTTTTTGTATTAAATTTCTCATTGTCTTCTATTAATGTCGCCAGAAATAGATTCAAATACCCATTTCTACGCATCGATTCCTCCGTTGTAAGTCGATGCACTTCAAGTATCTCATCCACATACGATTTTAAAAGTGCTGTACATTTTAAACTTCGAACTGATTTTTCTTTTGAAAATCCCGCATACTGCATTACTTTTTTTACTTTATAACCACACAGACCAATCCATGCATAAGTCCATGGCTCTTTCTTATCCGCTTCATACCAGGCTTCTTCTTCCGGACAAAGTAAAAATGCATCTCCGGTTGTTAGATGAAATACTTCACCATTCTTTTCCAGCTTTCCTTTTCCGTTTGCAACAATATGAAGCACATAATAAGTCCTTTTGTTTGGTCCAAACCGATGTCCGGGATAACATCGCTCCCATCCACAATATCCAAGACTTAACTCTACCGAATCAATCGGCAAATCCTCCAGGCATTTATATCTCCCCTCATTCGTATATGCCGTTACCTGTGCCATATCACACTTCCTCTTTTTTATAGATGTGATGCAGTAAAGTCACCTTTTACAGTTCCCAATTGAAGTTCTTCTTTTGTTTTTCGATATTCTTTTGGGCTCACTGTAAAATTCTGTTTAAATATCTTTGAAAATGCAAGCTGGTCCTGATATCCAACAGCAGCTGCTACCGCATTAATCGGCATATCTGTATTCTTTAGCAGATTTTTTGCTTTTTCCATTCTTAAATTCACCAAATATTCCTGTGGAGAACAGCCCACTGCCTTTTTAAAACTGCTCGTCAGATAACTACGGTTTACCCCAATGTAATCTGCCAGCTCATTAATTTTCACCTTTTCCTGATAATGATGTGAAATATATTCCATCGCATGACGTACATAAACCACTCCGGGATAAGAGTGCTGCTGTGCTGTTGCTGGTACCGTCTTCTTATAATCTTCAATCAAGGCCGCAAAAAACAACATCAGATATCCATTTCGTTTCAGCTCATCGGTGTAGGAAAGCTGATGTGCCGCCAAAATCCCATCCAGATACTGATTCAACTGTTCTTTACATTCTACATGCCTGATAGGATTTCTCCTCGAAAATCCCGCATGTTCTGCATTTTCTTCTGCACGGTAGCCGGTAAATCCAACCCACATATAGCACCAGGGGTCTTTCTTGTCTGCTTCATACCAGGCTTCCACTTCCGGGGCAATGAAAAATGCATCGCCCTCTTTCAACTCATATTTATGTTTATTAATTTCAAGTATTCCTTTTCCGCTTCTCACAATATGTAGTACATAAGAAGTCCGAAGATTCGGACCATACTTGTGTCCCGGATTGCAGTATTCCCAACCACAGTAAATCAGACACAAATCTGCTGAATCTTTTTGCAAATCTTCCAGGCAACGAAATCTGGCAGAATGGGTATATCCGGCTACGTGTTTCATTCTTTACTCATCCACTTTCTTTAAGGTATACAGAAGTGATGCAAAATCTCCGCCTTTTTTATTCAATTCTTCTCTGTCAATTGGAATTCCGGCGCTCATTAACTCATCTCCATAAGCCTGATAGGTTTTTACACTGTCTTCCTCTGTTTTATGACCATAAGCTTCTGCAATTTTTGCATCATAAGAAGCAACTGGCGCCATATCGCAGCTCACTTCATATTTTGTATTGGCATCAAGTCCATCCAGTTTTAAACGAAGCCAGGATGCATTGACTTTATTTAATCTCTGATAGAACGCAGCCACCGCCTGTGTTTTATCGCTGGAAACTATCATCCATGCAGTTTCATTTCCTTCAAACGGACTCAACAGACGATAGAAATCGCCATCCATTTGAATTAACTCTCTGTGTTCTTTCATAAATGCAATCTGTTTCTTTACTGTCTCAATTTCGGCATCGCTAAGCAAATTTAAATCCAGCTCATAACCAAATGTTCCAAAATAGGCAACATTTGCTCTTGTCTCAATCGGAGTAATTCGATGCATCTGATGATTTGGAACTGCTGAAACATGGGAACCCATACTGACAATCGGATAGACATACGAAGTTCCATACTGAATCTTTGTTCTTTCACTTGCATCGGTATCGTCAGAGCACCAGGTCTGTGGAGCAAAGTATAACATTGCAGGATCGAATCTTGCTCCGCCACTTGCACAGGACTCAAATAAAATATGTGGAAATTCTGTCGTCAGTCTGGTATATAAATCATAAACTCCAAGGATGTATTTATGCATCACTTTTCCCTGCTCACAAGGCGCACTTCCTTTGCTGTAAGGTTCAGACATATAGCGGTTCATATCCCATTTAATATAAGAAATTGAAGATTCGCGGATTACTTTTGCAATCATCTCATAAATATAATCTACCACTTCTTTTCTTGAAAAGTCCAGTACATTTTGATGTCTCGCATGAGACTCAAAACGATTTGGTGCACTGATAATCCAGTCCGGATGTGCACGATATAAATCACTATCCTTGTTAACCATTTCAAGCTCTACCCAAAGACCAAATTTTAACCCCAGTTCTTCTACTTTTCTAGAGAGCCCCGAAATACCATCCGGCAATTTTTCCAAGTTTACATACCAGTCACCAAGACCTCTGTAATCATCATTTCTTGCACCAAACCATCCATCATCAAGTACAAATAATTCTACACCTGCTTCTTTTGCTTTTTTTGCAATTGTTAAAATCTTTTCTTCATTAAAATCAAAATAGGTTGCTTCCCAGTTATTTAATAAAATTGGGCGTGCCTTATCTCTCCATTCTCCATGCATCAGACGTTTTCTGTATAAACGGTGATAGGTCTGACTCATTTTATTTAAGCCCTTATCACTGTAAACCATAACAACCTCCGGAGTCTGGAAGCTCTCTCCACTCTTTAATTCCCAGCTGAAATCTTCCGGATTGATTCCCATCATCACACGAGTCATATCAAAGGTAGAAACTTCAACCTGTCCTAAATAGTTACCGCTGTAAACCAGGCTGAATCCATAGACTTCTCCCTGACTTTCTGTCGTATGTGGACGTTTTAATGCCAAAAATGGATTATGCTCTGCGCCACAGCAGGTTCCATTTAAACTCTGAATACTCTGGATTCCCATTTCCAGCTTTCTGTTTTTTACATAACGCTCACGTGACCATCCACCGGAAAGCTGAACCATTTCATAATCCATATCCAAAAATTCCACACTGGCACTCATGGCACGTTCTAATACAATTTTTTCTTTCCCTTTATGTACAAACTTCGTATTTCTTGTAATAACCGGATACGCCTCATAAATGGTATAAGATAAAATCAAATCGGTATCCATCACGTTATCATGCAGAGTTACTTCAAGAGTTTCTGCTTCCTCTTTTTCCTCTACATAAGTTGCCGGAAGTGGAAGGATTTCTTTTTTCCCTGAATAGATTTCATGACCTGCATATTTAAAATCAATAATACGGCTTCCATTTTCCTGTGCAATGGTCACTGCCGGACTTCTATAGTCACCGGTTCCATAACTTGGATATTCCTGTCTGGTATACTGCATGGACAACAGCCCAGGTTCCGGAATACAAACGGACATCTGAGAACGCATTGCTTCATCATGGAAATAAGCAAAGTCTTCTTTGTCATGAATTTTCTTTCCATAATATAAATTTTCAAGCTGTCCATTTTCCATAATACGCATAATATAACTTACTTCATTGTTGTAAAGATGAAAACATTTGCTTTGTTTGTGAAAAATAATTGCCATATCTTTTTTCTCCTTTTTCTAAAAAGACCGACGTAGAGCTCTACGTCGGTCTTAAATTCATAATTAAAGTTTTCCACCACTTGTCGCAATACCTTCGATAAACTGTTTCTGGAAAATCACATAAAGAACAATCATCGGAATACATGCAATCAGGGAAGCAGCCATCAGTTCCGGGAATTTAGAAGCATACTGTCCCTGCATCTTTGCAAGTGCGGAAGAAAGTACCAACATGTCTTTATCCGTATTTACAATCATCGGCCACATCAAATCTTTAAATGCAAACACTGCGGTAAAGATGCCCAGTGCTACCATGCTGGATCTGGTAAGTGGTGCCATAATATATAAGAATGTCTGTCCGATATTACATCCATCAAGGCGGGCTGCCTCTTCCAAGTCATTTGGAAGTCCCATATATCCCTGACGGAGCAGGAAGGTACCAAATGCGGTAACCATACCCGGAAATACCAGACCAAAAATTGTATTTAACATTCCCATCTTACTTACCATAATATACTGAGGTGAGATGAAAATCTGTGCCGGAACCATCATCTGCAGCAGTACTAAAGAGAAACAGAAATCTCTTCCTTTAAAATGCAGACGACCAAACGCATATCCTGCCATTGTCGCAGTTAACACTGCACAAAGTACACGGAAGAAAATCATTAACAGTGTATTTTTGTATAATACCAAGAAGTTCATGTTACGAATGACTTCTTTAAATGAATCCGTTCTCCATACCTTTGGAAAAATAACAAACGGATCGACACTTGTTGCCTCAGTAACTGTTTTAAACGCAGTTAAAATCATCCATATAAAAGGTACCAGCATCGTAATGGATACAAGAATCAAAATTACATGGATTAAAACTTTCGTAAAGTTCTCTTTTGCTTTCATGTTACCTTCCATACTGCTTCCCCCTTCCTAGTTATAGAATACCCATTTTTTCTGTGCAGTCATCTGGATTACAGTGATAATCAAAGTAACCACCAAAAGCAGAATAACAATTGTAGAACCATAACCTATGTTCTTATTTGTAAAGGTATATTTATAGAATAAGAATACTAAGGACTGTGTTTTATTAAGTGCCGGATTTGTTTTATCCATAACCATGTAGATCAAATCGAATATCTGTAAAGCACCAATAATACGTGTAATCATAACAAAAAAGATGGTTGGGGATAACAACGGCACCGTGATATTGAAGAAACATTTGATTCCTGTTGCACCGTCAATCTCAGCCGCTTCATAATAATCATGCGGAATTTCCTGCAGTCCGGAAATAAACAATACCATGTTATAACCAATGATAGACCAGATACCGATTACCGCAATTGAAAAAACTGCAATCCTTGGGTCTGAAATCCATTTTGTATGTAAATGAAACAGATTGTTGATCAGACCAAAATCTGAGTTAAACAGCCATCTCCAAACCATGGCAACTGCTGCCGGAGCCGCAACCATAGGAAGGAAAATAATGGTACGATAAACGGAACGTCCAATCATTTTTCGATTTAAGAAAACAGCCAGTACCAGCGCAATAACAATTGAAAATGGCACTTCTACTATTGCATACTTAAATGTATTAATCAATGCCTGCCAGATTTCTTTATCGGCAAATACTTTCTGATAATTTTCAAGTCCAACAAAGATATTTCCTCTTCCGAAATCTCCGGTTTTAAAGAAACTCTGATAAATCGTCTGGAAAATCGGGATAATATTTAATACAATCAAACCGATTACTGTAGGGAGAATAAAAAGCCAGCCCCAGATAAATTCACTTCGTTGTCTTCCGGTTGTTTTTACTTTCGTCTTACCTGCCAAACCACTCACTCCTTTTTTAATACAGGCAGATTCTTTCGAACCTGCCTGTGTCTCTTGCTTTCATTCTACTTCGTTACACTATAAATTGCGTTACAAATTACTGCTGTTCTTCAGCCAGTGATTCGTTCATCTGCTCTGCCATTTCTTTGCAGGCATCTGCCATAGTTTTGTCACCGCTGTAAACACTCTTAAGAATTTCACTATTCTTATTTTCCCATGTTACTGTAGAACGGGAGTATGGTCTGATCTCCATATCATCCATCATATTGATGTAAGCCTGAAGATTAAAGTTTGCGGATTTTGCCCATGCTTCAGATGTTCCGGTATAAGCGGACATTGTAACACCCAGTTCAGCCTGTTTTTCCTGTGCTTCTTTCGAACCAAGGTATTCGATTAACTGCCATGCTTCTTCCGGATGCTCGGTATTTGCGGCTGCTGCCCATCCAAGACCATTGTAAAGAGAAGCTCTTCTGCCTGTTGTTGCGCTCTTTGGAAGTTCTACACAATCACAGTTCTCTGCGGTGTATTCGTTATCACGGAATGCTGCGATCATCCAGGAGCCCTGTGGAACCATTGCCACTTTACCGGATTCTAATAATACATCTTCACCGTTTTCAGACATTGTCTCGATTGGAGGAAGCACACCGTCTTTGATCCATCCTTCTAACATTTCCATTGCTTCTACCGTTTTTGGATCGTCCATTCCGGATTTTGTTTTGTCATCATTGATAATATATCCGCCATTATCATAGATCAGGTTGTAGTAACCAGCCTGATTGTTATCATTTCTAAGACATAAACCATACTGGCTTCCATCGTCTTTTGTCAGCTTCTTCGCTGCTTCTGTCACGTCATCCCATGTCCAGTCAGCGGTCGGATACTCTAATCCGGCTTCGTCAAACATTTTCTTGTTATACCATAAAGCAATCGTATCGATATCTTTTGGAACTGCGTAATATTTGTCATCGTATGTATACAGTCCCCAGATATCTTCCGGATAGTTTGCAGGGTCAATTTCACTGCTCTCTGCAATTTTATCAGTCAAATCTAATAACATGTCATTTGACATATAACGCTGACTTTCGTTAGAATGCATCCAGAATACGTCCGGTAAAGAACCACCTGATGCACCAGATTCCAGAAGTGTCCAGTATTCATCCCATTTTACAACAGAAACTTTGGTTTTGATTCCAGTTTTTTCTGTGAAATCATTCATAATTTCTGTCAATCCAGGTTCCTGGTTGGAATCCCAGATTGTTACGGATAATTCTACGTCCCCTGAATCACTCTCTGATTTTTTGTCTGAGCTGTCGCCTGAACTTGAGTCTCCGCTTCCACATCCTGCCATGGTAAATACCATTGCGCCTGTCAGTAATAATGCCATTGCCTTTCTGAATTTCATAATTTTTTCCTCCTTTAATGAAAAAGAATATTCTCTCTAAGTAAGGTTTCTTCGCTCCTCACTCATTTGATGAATTCATTATATCGAGATATGTCAAAATGCAAAATGGAAATATGTTTTTAATATATGGAGAAATGTTGTTTATTTGTGCATTTCCTATATTTTTTTGTCTTTTTTTCTTTTTCAACAGTCATTTTGATATTTGTATGTCTGGTTTTTCACAATTTTGTTCGGTGTTTTTCCAACAAAACTCTCTCTATTTTTCCGCTTTTGCTTTCATTTTTCCACATATACATAACATTTTTCCATATCCTTTTCTTTTCATTTGTTTTTAAACTATATTTATATTCAAAATACCCGATATCTGGAATTTTTCTTTTTTATTTTTTGCATTTTGACATATTCAATGTTAAAATAAGGTATCGTGCAATTTTACATCACTTGATTTTTTGACGAAAGGATATGATTTTATGAATTTTATGAACCAGGACAACATTGTCGTAATTGCCTTAAACCGGATTGGAGATGTTATCATTGCAAATCTGCTTTTTCTTCTCTGCTCCATCCCCCTTGTCACCATCGGACCCTCCCTTACTGCACTGTATCACTGCATGTTACGTATCGTAAAAGGAAATGAAGACAAGGTTACTAAAACTTTCTTTCGGGCATTGCGCCAGAATTTTGTGCAGTCTTTGATCGCCTGGCTTGCACTTGTTATCGTTGGTGTGATTTTGTTTTTGAACACTCACTTTCTTCTGCAGAATACTTCAGAAGCCGGAAAAATCTTTTATTATCTGTCCGGACTGGTACTTGCACTGCTTGTTATTATCGCACTTTACATCTTTCCGGTCATTGCGGCATTTTCCAATACCTTAAAGAACCTTGTTAAAAATTCTGTTATTTTTGCATTTATGCATATTCCGTCCACCTTGTTGATTGCGGTTATTTCTATCCTGCCAATGTATATGACTTATCAGGATTTAACGCTTTTACCACTCTATAGCTGCTGCTGGTTTTTCTTCGGCTTTGCATTAACCTGCTACATTAATTCTTTCTTGTTTTATCGAATTTTTAAACCGTATCTGGAAACAAGCGAAGAAACCAAAGAAATAAAAGAAGTCTCCAAATAAAAAAATTTCCGAATAGTAAAATACCGACAAATGAATTTTTATTCTCATCTGTCGGTATTTTACTATTCTTCCTCAAATTCATCTCCCACATCTTTCCCAAGGTCGCAGGTATAACGCCATTCAATTACATCCCCGTCACTGACCTCATATTTGGAACATCCATAATTGGGAAAATATCCATTCACGCTGTAAGTCCATCCAGAACGTTCTCCACAGTCAAATTCATACAACTGATTAATTCCTTTTACATAATACGCAGAATAAAGCGGAGTATAGTTTGCATCCAGCTGAATTTTTTTCTCTTTACAGACACGCGCAAGTATATCATAGACGGTATCACCCGTTTCATATTTCACCTCTATCGGTTCTAAAATCCAGCCATCTGACGGAACAAATTCCTTTTTCGATGCTTTTAACTCTTTCTCATTATCCAAAATAGTAGAACATTCAATGGAAACCGTACATGTATTCTTTTCTACATTCTGTTTATTTGTCTGCTGTTTCTCTTGTTGTGTTTCTTTTGTTTCCAGTTTTGTAATCTCACTGCTGTTTGTCATTCCACCACAGCTTGTCAAAAGAAAAAGAAGTGTCAGACACCCTAAGATTTTTCTAAAATTTTTTCTCATCCTTTAATCCTCTTCTATCATTCCATACTTCACTTTGATTCTCTCCAATTTTTCAATCATCGGCTTACTTGCAATCCACAAAAAGATTACCGTTGCCGATGCATGAACCAAGTCCACCGGAAGCCCTGACATATAAATTGCCAGCAGATTTCGCTTGGTAATTGCATAGGAGGTCATCACAAGAGAAGCCGGGTTCATGATTCCTCCATAGATAAACACGGTCGCTAAAAATCCATAAATGCAAAGCGAAATCTTACGTGCTTTCAACCAGCCTTTTTGAAATAAAATACCTGCCAAAAATCCGATAATTCCAGCAGCAAACATCTGCCACGGAGTCCACGGTCCCTGTCCAAAGAGCATATTCGAAGAAAGCATGGAAAGCGCACCAACTAAAAAGCCTGATTCTGCACCAAAGCAGACAGCTGAAATAATGGTCACAGCCACAACCGGTTTAAAACTTGGCACCATAAAAAATGCTGCACGGCCTGCAACTGCAATTGCAACCAAAACCGCAATCGTAAGCAGTTCTCTTGCCTGCGGTTTTCTTCCTTCAAAAATCAAAAAGAACGGCAGCATGCAGTAAACTGCAATCGCCAGACTAATGACAAAATATTTTCGGTCATCAAAAAGCGTAATTCCAATCCAGATTGTAACCGGAATTAAAATTAAAATCAAAAACATAGATGCAATCGTACGTTTTGACAGCTTTCCCTTGTGTTTTGGCGCTGTCAGTACATCCTGCGCTTCCCAGAAATCGTTTTTTTCCGGTTCTGATTTCTCATCCCAGAAATCCAGGTCTGTTTCCTGTGCCGGTTTCTTCCCATCTAAAAAGGCATCCAGAAAGACATCTAATTTTTCTTCTTTCAGCACGACACCGCCTCCTCTTCTGTCTGATTGATTGCTTTTACCACATCCTCTACTGTTACCGCATTTGGAAAATAATTTCTTGCCATACGGTTTGCAGCAGTGGTATAAAAGTTATTTCCAGCAAAAAATTTTTTCGATTCTTCACTGGTTACCACATTTCCCTGAAAGAACAGTCCGGTACGATCCGCATACTGCGCACAAAATTCTACATCATGAGAAATCATCAAAATCGTTACACCATGTTCACTTAATTTTCTTAATATTTCTCCGAGTTCTTTTTTATAATGATTATCAATTCCTTTGGTCGGCTCATCCATCAAAAGAATTTTCGGGCGAAGCAGAAGTACTTTTGCAAGTGCCAGTCTCTGCTGCTCTCCACCACTTAAATCATAGGGATGCCGGTCTAAAAGCCCTTCTAATCTTGTTAACGAGACAATTCCCTCAACTGCATCTTTTTTCTTCATTTCAATTGGATATGCATCGCTTTTTCTTTCCCGCTTTCCATCTATTACTTCATATAAATCCTCTCTTACGGTTTTTTTCACGAACAGACTTTGCGGATTTTGCGGCATCACGCCTAAGAATCCGTGATAGAGGTCATCATCACTGTATTTTCCGATTTCTTTGCCTTCCAGATAGATTTTACCACGGTACGGAAAACGAATTCTTGCAATCAGACTCATCGCTGTACTTTTTCCGGTTCCGTTTCCTCCTACCACTGCAAAGATTTCTCCTTTTTTGATGTCCAGGCTTAACCCTTTTACCACATCCGGCAAATCCCGTTCATAACGAAACCAGACATCTTTGATTCGGATTTCCGGAATTTCTTTTTCCGGTTCTTTTTTCAAACCTGAAAGTTTTCCAAAAATAGAATTCTTCTTTTTTGCTGTCTCTTCCTGATTTCTTTCTTTTTTTATTTTTATACCTTTTGTCTCTAATTCCTCTGACAGCCAGCGTCGTCCCTGACTAACGGTAAGCGGACAACGAAGGGAACTGTTTGTTCCGGCATAAATCTGCATCGGTGCCGGCATGGAAAGAAACATATCATGTCCCATTGTTCTTAACTGCTCCCCAATTTCATTCGGTGTTCCGTCTGCTATCATCCTTCCTTTATCCATGACATATACTTTATCTGCCCATGGAATGACATCTTCTAAGCGGTGTTCGGTTAAAATCACAGTAGTCCCGATATCACGATTAATTTTCCGAACCGTCTCTAAAAAATCGGAAGCTGCAATCGGGTCAAGTTGGGAAGTCGGTTCATCTAAAATCAAAAGTTTCGGGTGCATTGCCATAACCGAAGCAAGATTTAAGAGCTGTTTTTGTCCTCCCGATAATTCACTGATATTTTTTAAAAACCAGGAATGGATTCCAAAATAAGAAGCCATCTCTGCCACCCGAAGCCGAATCGTAGGCGTATCATAGCCAAGGCTTTCTAATCCAAAAGCAAGTTCATGCCAGACTTTATCGGTTACAATCTGATTATCCGGATTTTGAAGCACATAGCCAATTTCTGCACTTTGTGTCCGCAAATCCACGTCTTCCAGATTCTGCCCGCCGTATAAGATTTCTCCCTTCTTTTCTCCATGTGAAGCAAGCACACTTTTAAACTGCCGAAGCAGAGTGCTTTTTCCGCATCCACTCTTTCCACACAGTACAACAAACGAACCTTCTTCTACTTCCATGGATACCTGATAAAGTGCCGCATGGCTTTCTTTTGGATATTGAAAACTAAAGTTTTTTACTTCGATACAATTCAATTTTTTATAACCTGCTTTCTTTTATTTTTGACGCTCACATCATTTTTTTCGGATCTGTCAAATACCATGGAAGCCTGCGCTCCATATCTGCCATTTTTTTAAGTTTCTCAAATCTTCTATCCTCAAGCACACCTAAAATCACAGGAAAGAAACAAAATCCCGCCCATGCCAGATAAATAATGACGCTAAGGGGGGTCAGCGGAAGTCCGCCGATTTTAATCTGTGGGTCATACTGTGCAAAGCTAATGCCCGCTGCCATTCCACCAAAATACACTCCCATCAGTGCCAGTAAAGTGCCTGTTACAATCCCATCCCTATTATCAAATCGAAAGATCGCAAAAGCACTTCTCCCTTTTAATCCATATCCTCTTGCACGCATTGAATCCGATGTATCAATTGCATTTTCCAGTGCCCAGGTAACCAATACAGAAAAAATCGTAATACCGTGACGCATTTTCTTAAAAATGTTTCCGTTCTTTACATCTCTCCCAATTGCTTTTTGTCCATTTCGGATGACGGTCAGCTGCTGTCCAAATCTCGGCACAAACCGAAATACCATAGATAATACCAAAGAAAGTGCCGGAATCACACGCCCAAACAGATACACAAATTTATCTGTTGTCATTACTTTGTTGTAACAGGAAAACCATAGAATCGAAATAAAAAGCATCGATGCCAGTACCAGTCCATATACAATTGCCTCTAGCGTAACCGGCCCGGTTTTTAAATAAAATAACATTGTCACTCCATAATGATTAAACGCAGGATTAATAAATGCCACAATTATCATTGCCGGAAGTGTTGCAAGCAGATTAAATTTTAATACTCTCTGCCAGCCTTGAAGTCTGGATGCATAACAAAATGCTCCCAGAAACGAAATTCCCAAAAAAACCGGATGACTGTTCAACATTGTTATCAAAATGACTGCCGCAAACCAGAAAAAATTCACCGCCGGATGACAATCTGAAAAAGCATCCCCTCTTTTTTCTTTCATCTTTTGCCCTCTTTTCATTTTTATTTTCAAAAAACTGCTTTCAAAATCAATGAAAATAAAAATTTATCATACAAAAAATTTGTTTCCGTCTATGCCTGCGGAAACAAATTTTGCGTTTTAATCTCCAAATGCCTGTATCCTGGCTCGCAGTTCTAACCTACTTGCTGCCCTTCTCAGAAGAAATTTCTTCCAATGGATTCGCAGTTTTCGTCCTGATTACAGTAGGGATAAAGTCTGTTGCGGAATCTCACCGCACGTTCCGAAAATCATCCGATTTTCATGCATTTGTACTATCGATTCATTCATTTTATTTCATTGTTTTGTTGAATTTTGTCATATTTCTTTCATAGTACGCTTTATCACAAGGTTTGTCAAGCGGTCTTTCTTTCCCCAAATTTCCGGTTATCGCTTTGATTATCCTACCAGCGTTCCATCCTCGTATTTTCCATCTTTAAACGCGAAGAAAAATTCAAAGAAATCATCGGTTTCATAAATTTCCATTAGTTCATTCAAATTCCAAATTGGATTTAAAGATGAAAGTTTTTCCCGTTCTACCCAGAACACCTTCCCCTCTTCTGAACTTTTCAATTCTCCTGTAAATTCATCCGTCTTATATAAAAGTACAAGATACCTTGTACCATCCTCCCGAATCCAGTCTTTCACACCACAGAGTTTTGGATTGGAAATTACTAAACCTGTTTCTTCTTTCATTTCGCGAATCACAGAATCTTTTAGTGATTCTCCTGTTTCTACGTGACCTCCCGGAAAAATAATTCCTTTTTCATTTTCCCTGATTATTTTTTCCTCAACTAGAACTTGTCCCTTCTCATCATAGAGCATACACATGTTGGCTAATTCCATTGGTTGGCTTCTATCCATTGTATTTTCCTCCATTTTTGCAGATTTCTATCAAAAAATATACCATATCAAGTATCTCTTTTCTACATCATTTTTACTTTTTTGTATATCTCTTTCTCCATCTGCATATACTATCAGAAACCTTAGATACTGCGAGGATTTTATTATGACTTTAAAAACAAATATTTATCGGTTTCTTTTTATTTCCATTCTCGGCACTCTGCTTCATTTTACTTACGAATGGTCACAAAACAATGCCATTGTCGGGCTTTTTTCTGCCGTAAATGAATCTACCTGGGAACATTTAAAATTATTATTCTTTCCCATGCTTTTTCTGACTCTTTTTGAGCTTTTTTTCTTTCGGGATAGGCTTCCCAAAAACTTTTTACAGGTCCGAACCTGTGGAATCTTTCTTGGCATGGGGCTAATTGTAGTTGTCTTTTATACTCTGCTTGGTGTGATTGGAACATCCATTGATTTTCTAAATATCGCACTGTTTTTTGTTGCTGTTTTCTTCGCTTTATGGAGCGAAAATAAGCAGTATAGAAATTCGGAATCAAAGAAAGAAACTTCTTCTACCGCATTTTCTATCCTGCTTATCTTTACCCTGCTATTTTTCGTGTTTACCTTTTTACCACCTGATATTGGACTGTTTTGGGAGATTACAAAAGTTTGCTAACTTCTATTTCTTTCTACTTTCTTTCGACACTTCCCAATCCTCTTCATCATCTCGTCAAAATCTATCGGTTTCGACAAGTGCTCATTCATTCCGCTTTTCTTACTTGCCGCAATATCATCCGAAAAAGCATTTGCCGATACCGCAAAGATTGGAATCTCTCTGGCATCTTTTCGCTCCATTTTCCGGATTGCTTCTGCCGCTTCATATCCATTCATTCTTGGCATCATGATATCCATCAAAATCAAATCGAATTCCCCAATTTCTGATTTTTCAAATAACTCAACTGCCTCTGTTCCGTCTTTTGCCGGAGTGACCAAAACTCCTTGTTCTTCCAGCATATAAGTCTCTATTTCAAGATTTAATTCATTATCTTCAGCCACCAAAATATGCATTCCCGAAATAGAAATCTCTTCTTCCCTCTTCTGAACTTCTTCTTTTTCAGCTTCATAGGTTTTGTCAATTTTTAAGGTAAGCTCCACAGTAAACACCGTACCTTTTCCCTCTTCACTGACAAAATCTACTTTTCCTCCAAGCAGATCCACGGTCTTCTTTACGATAGAAAGCCCAACCCCGCTTCCATTATAAGTGGTTCTCGCAGTCTTATGTTCCTGTGCAAAAATTTCAAATGCATGTTTTTGAAATTCTTTACTCATTCCAATTCCGGTATCCCGACAGATAAATAAAATTCTTGCACATTCTCCATCGGATTCCATCTCCCGACAGGAAACCTGCACAAGCCCTCCCGGGTGATTATATTTTACTGCATTGCTCATCAGGTTCTGAAACACTCTTTGGATGTTTAGAGGGCTTCCAAGCAGATAGCAATGTTCATTTTCAACCGGCTCATACCGAAATTCAACTCCTGCATTTTTCGCCTGCACGGATACAATTGTTACCGCATTGTCTAAAATTTCCTTCAAATTAAATGACTCATTTTTACTTTCCATTTCCCCGGCTTCCATTTTACTCATATCCAATATGTTATTTACCAATTCTAAAAGGAAATCCGAGGCGGTATAAATCTTTTCAAAACAGTCTTTCACGCGAGAAGGCTCTTTTACACATTCCAGTCCAATCTCTGTCATTCCGCGGATTCCGTTAATCGGTGTCCGAATATCATGACTCATTCGACGAAGGAAATCTGTCTTCGAGGCATCTGCGGTTGCCGCTTTTTCTGCACTGATACGAAGCTGTTCCTGATAATCCATCTCCTTTTTCTTTTGTTCACTGACATTTCTTATAAGAAGCAACACCGATGTCTGTCCATTTTCATCATCACGTTTTTTAGAAACTAATAGCATCTGGTACCATTTTCCGGTAATTGCTTCAATCGTACAACCTAAAAAATTGCGCTCTTTCATTCTTTCTGAAAGTGTTGTTAAGTCTGTAAATTCCAAAAAAGTCTCTCTTGCCGATTCAAGCATCAGTTTCTGCGCAAATTCTGTAAGCATCTTATCGGCTTCTTTAATTCCGGTAATTATTTCTTTTAATTGCGAAGTTTCAACAACCGGCTCCCAGGTATTTTCTTTTGGATACAGGATTAAATTCACATCATAAATACTTGAAATTGCCTGAACCAAATAAAATTCTTTCTCCATCCGATTCATTTTTTCTCTCTTCTGAGACTGGACAAACAATAATACAACCAGAGCAAAAATCAGATACACACCTGCTGCAATGCCAAGCGTCAGTAACATCCTCGGATAAATTTTCTGAGCACGGAAAAACACATACAGATAATAGTTTCGGTACATATCATGTTTTCCAAACCAGGTTTTCCCATCACTTTTTAATTCAATCAGATTTTCATCCTCTGGATTTTGGTCATTCTTTAAAACACTTGAAATCGGACACTCAGAAATTGAAAGTCCTTCCAGTTTTCCCGCACTGCTGCTGATTACATTTTCTCCATCTGTCACAACAAGCACTTCATTTTTATTCTGCACAAGATTATCTAACAGATTACTAAGTGAGATTTCGTACTTATCATCTTGAAACTTCGTTGTATCGTAATAACAGATAATGATTCCAGACTCATCAACTCTTGAGGCAATAGCATATTCATAACTCTTTCCATCTACTTCCACACTGTCAGCAAAAACTTTTTCCGGAAACTGTAAGACTTCTTTTACCTGAGAATCCTCTAAAATAAGTTTTAAAAATGTCTCATTTTCTGCTTTATCTAATTTTACATTTTCTGCCACCTGCAAATTTTCATCTAATAAAATCACTCCGGAAAGATACTGGTTTTCGGCCTGCTCTAACAGTTCTGCTTTTTCTTCCTCTTTTGTATAATATTTCAGCACATTGATTTTATTAATCATATCCTGTAAATCTTTAGTTGTAATTCCCATCTCATAATCCAGATATTTTTGACAGGTTGTTTTTGCAAGATTTAAGGTGCTTGATACTTCTCTTTCAATTGCCTTTTTCTGATGCCTGAATGAAAGCCCAAGCGTTAAAACAAATAGAACAATTCCTCCTAAAATTAGCCCAAGCAGAATATACTTTTCACTCGGACTGCTCCTTCGCTGTTTCTGTTTGGTCATTCTCCGCTCCTCCATATACATTTTTTTCTACATCTAACCCATATTTTTCTACAATTTTCTCCATTGTCCCGTCCTTGCGCATTTCCCCAAATGCCTCATTGAGTCTTCGGACGGCACCCGCATCTCCCTCTTTTCGAAATGCCACTCCCACAGCTTCACTTCTTAGACTCATATTTAAGAAACGGTACTCTCCCGGATATTCCTCCGTATACGTCTGTAAAGAACCCTCATGTCCGATGATGGCATCTACATATCCTTTTCTTAACGCTGTAAATACTTCATCAAGTTCTCGAAAACAGGTCAACTGCTCTAATTTAGGAAAATTCGGATTCACCTGTTTTAAGATAATCTTTTCTGAGGTAGAACCTGCCTGTACTCCCACACGTTTCTCTTCTAAATCAGCAAGCGATTGTATCGTGCTATCCGAATGAACTACAACCACACGCTGTGTATAAAGGTAAGGATTTGTCCATAAATATCGGTCTTCTCTTCCCTCTATTGTCAGATAAGACCACAGACAATCCACCTTCTTATTTTCCAATTCTACAAAACGATCTTCAATCGGTATCATCTGAAAAACAGGTGTATATCCCGCTCTTTTACACGCCTCCTTTGCCACATCCACATCGATTCCCGAATAATTTCCATTAATATCCTGATAAAAATAAGGAGTATACGAAGTTCCTCCAATGATTAATTCCGGAAAAACTGCTTCTTTTTTTTGTTTTGTTCCACACGCACAGACACCTAAAATCGCTGCGAGCGCCACTACAAGTAATACCCCTTTTTTCCTCATAGCTGTTCCCCTTTTTACTTACTCCAGAATTTCTTATGTCACTGTTAACTTTTTATATCTTCCTGACAGATACGTGTCAGTTTTTCTTTAAAAAATGAAATCATCCTCTCCCATACTTCATCCTGAAAGAACTGTAAATCCGCATGGTCTGCTCCTTCCAGAGCTAAAAATGTCACATCACAACCATTTTTTTCTAAGCTTTCATAAAGACTTTCACTTTGTGAAAACGGCACAGTACGATCATTTGTTCCATGAATAATTAAAAACGGTGGTGCTTCTTTTGTCACTTTTGAAACCGGTGAATTTTCATATCCTTTTTCTGGATTTTTCATGACATTAAAGCCCAGCAACAGGGATTCCGGTGATGCTGCACACTGTTCTGCCTCTTGGTATTGAAACTTCGAGGTATCAGTTGGAGGATACCATGGGCAGGCAGCCTGAACCTTGCTTGACTGTTCCAGATAATCTCCAACATCCAGTGAAACATCTTCATCAAGTGCCGCCATACAAGTTAAGTAACCACCTGCGGATTCTCCAGTCACCCCAAAGTACTCTGCATCAATCCGATACCGGTCTGCATGCGCTCTCAAATAGCGAATTGCCGCTTTTACATCCTGAATCTGCATTGGATACTCTCCCTCATTAGAAGTACGGTATTCCACGCTTGCCACGACAAAACCACTTTGTGCCAATTTGCTAAGATAAGCGAAATGCGCAGACCTGTCCATCTGAAGCCATGCCCCACCACAAATCCATACCACACACGGATATGTTTTTCCACTAAAATCCTCCGGATAAATCAAATCCAGTTTTAAATCTCTGCGGCAGTGTCCATACCAGGAATCCACCTGTGCATACGTGATTCCCGTAATTGCCACATACTGCGGTTTTTCCACATTAATTTTTAATACTTCTTTCATGCATTTTTCCTCCGATTACCTTTTTCCTTTATTTTATCATACCCATTGCCAAAAAAAAAGAATCCTGGGAGGACAGGATTCTTTTTTCGGGTATTCTATGCTTTATCGTTTTCTTATTTTTATTTCTGTCTGTTTAGAAAATTCTCTTTTCCGAAACAAACTTCTGAGCAGTACCATCCACCCCCATGAAATAGAAAGTGCCGGAAGTTCGGAGATTATGATTCCTCTGACCGGAGAGATTTCTGAAAACACAGTTGGTCCAAAAAACATGATAAACACAACTGTCATCATGACAATCAATGTAATTTTCTCTTTCATGGTATTCGGGGGTGTCATGAAAATTTTTTTAAATCCATCTCAAGTCTTTCTGGTTCTTTTTTCATTTTAAACAAGGCGCACCTTTAAAATCGGCAGGAACGAAGTTTTCGCTCCTGCCGATTTTTGTTTAATCTTCTTTAATTTTTCCGTCAATTGTAATCGTCACAACCTGCCACGGAATAAATTTTTCACTATTTTTTAAAGCGGTTACTGCTGCTCGTTCTAACCCTCCACAGCAAGGAACTTCCATACGAAGCACCGTCACACTTTTAATGTTATTTTCAGCAATAATCCGGGTCAGTTTCTCACTATACTCTACGGAATCCAGTTTTGGACAGCCAATCAATGTAATTTTTCCTTTCATAAATTCCTGATGAAAATTCGCATAAGCATAAGCCGTACAATCTGCCGCAATTAAAAGTTTTGCTCCATCAAAATAAGGCGCATTGACCGGCACTAACTTAATCTGGCATGGCCACTGACCAAGCTGGGACTGCTGGACTTCTTTGACAGTTTCTTCTTTTTTTATACTTTCTTCTCTGTTGAATTGATGCAGGGCATGTCCTGGGCATCCGGAAAATGCCGTTTTTTCTGATTTTTCTTCTTTTTCTTTACTTTCCTGCGCTTTTCTTTTCATATTCTCTTTTACTGCTGTTTCATCATAAGCGGCCGCTTCTCTTTCTACAAATGTAATTGCTCCGGCTGGACAATTTGGCAGACAGTCTCCAAACCCATCGCAGTAATCATCTCTGGTCAGCTTCGCCTTTCCGTCAATCATCTCGATTGCCCCCTCATGACAGGCCGATGCACATGCCCCACATCCATTACATTTTTCTTCATTTATCTCAATAATTTTACGAATCATAGAAAAATACCTCCGTTTGTTTTATCTCTGTCTTGTTTACAAACACATAGTAAAACAAATGGAGGCAAAATTATGTTGTTGGTACAACAAATTTAAAAATCTTATTTTTAATTCTGCAGCATTTGGATTTCCGTTTCAAAAAACCGCTCCTGAAATTCCACCAGTGCTGCAATCTGCTCTTTGCTGTATTTTCCTTTTTCCTTACAGACAACCAGCTTGTCTTCCACGTCATTTTTTCGTCTAATCACTGCCACGACATATCCCTCATAAGCTTCCACAGCTTCAAATTCTCCGACAACATAAACATCGATTTCCTCTCCATCTCCAGATACGGTATCTGGAATGAAACCATAGTTTAAACAATATACAAATCCGTGCTCTGGATGTCTTGAAGCAAGGGGACGGTCGATTTTCACCTTTATAAACTTTCCAAGGTAAGATTCCAGTGAAAGTGTTGTGTTTATATCTCTATTCTTCATCTACATTTTTTCCTTCTATTCTTTAGCTTACATCGGAGTTCCCACTTCGATTAGATTTCCATCCAAATCATAAAATCGAACAATCTTTTTCCCAAAATCATTCTCCATCAGCTTGTTGACATATTCTACTTGCGGATACAACTGCTCTAGTTTTTTTACAAATTTTTCTATATCACGTTCCTCGAAATACAACTCACTGGCATGATTTTTTTGTTTCACTTCTTTTTTCAAAAAATCCTGCCAGATTTTTTTCTGCTGTAATACAAGTCCTTCTGTTAAGATTACAGTCTCGTTGTTATCCAGAACAACTTCCAGACCAAAAAGGTCGTGGTAAAAGCGTTTGGATTTATCAATATCTGTTACAATAATTAATACGTTTTTTAATCTCATGGACTCTCCTTTCCGCAGCCATAGCCAACACGAAGAACTACTTCGTTTTCATCTTTCAACAAAATTTCTGCAACCTGAAACAGCATCACAATTAATATTAATGCTTCTTTCACGTTAATCTTATTATAACAGATATTGTCATTTCCGTGTAAAAAACAGTCTTTGGCAAACATTCTTTTGAGATTTTTATATGAATATGATAGACTACTAACTGTAATATATATTGGATTTCTTACTAAGAAATACTTACAAAAGAAAGGCTTTTTTATTATTTATGAAAGAAAAGATATTTAACATCATTCAGATTGGAGATAAAAGCAATAAAATCAGTCGTGCATTTGATATTTTTATTACGATTATCATTGTCGGTAATATTATTGTCACTTTTTTGGAAACGTTTGACCAGTTATCCTCTTTTTCCGGTTTATTTAAAATAGTGGAGATTGTCACTGTTTTTGTTTTCTGTGTTGAATACATCCTGCGCATCTGGACTGCCAACTATCTTTACCCGGAAGTAACTGCCGGACATGCACGTTTTAAATTCTCGATTTCTTTTGATGGAATTGTTGATTTGCTGACCATCATTCCGGCTTTTTTCTTATCCGGTTTTGTCATTTTCCGTATGCTCCGCGTTGCCAGAATTTTTCATCTGTTTCGTCTCAATGCAAAGTATGATTCATTTAATGTCATCACAACGGTTCTTTATGAAAAACGAAACCAGATTATTTCTTCTGTTTTTATTGTTTTGATTTTAATGCTTGCAAGTAGCCTTTGCATGTACAGTGTGGAACATGAAGCACAACCTGCCGTCTTTCGCAATGCCTTTAGCGGAATCTGGTGGAGCATGTCAACTCTGCTCACCGTCGGATACGGTGATATTTATCCGATTACAACCCTTGGACGTATCATGGCAATCTGTATCGCCTATCTTGGTGTCGGAGCAGTCGCTATTCCAACCGGTATCATCAGCGCCGGTTTCGTAGAGCAGTACCAGAGAAAAAGCAGTATTTCTGATTTAAAAGATACGGACATTCAGGAAATTGCAGAAGTGTTTGTTGATAAACGCTATGCCGGAAAAACTGTAGAAGAAATGGAAGAAGCACAGCAAATCACCATCTTTCTTGTTTTACGTGATGATTTTTCTGTGCTTCCTCAAAAAAATACGGTTTTAAAATTAAATGATATTATTATTATTCGAGTGGAAGGGGAGTAGTCAGGGATGAGACTTTCGTCCCTGATTATTTATCCTTGTTTATAAGCTCACAATCTTACACTCAAACGGTGCAAGCGTGATTTCTCCCTGTTTCACTTCATGCGTATTATGGTTAATATACATAACCACTTTCTGCGTCTCATTTCCTCTGGTTACGATTTCCACACCTTCTTCAGAAGGTGTCATCTTGATTTCACATTCTTTCATAATGTGTTCCATCAAAAGATTGGTAATCTTTTCTTCCAGACCGCATCCTACATAATAAATCGTTCCTTTTTCGGTTTTCTTTCTGGTAATTGCCGCAAATTCTTCATAGAACTGGTCGCCATAATAGAATAACACTTCTGCATCTTTGACTTGAATCATATCTCTGAAAATTCCGCCTTTTCCGGAAATTCCTTCAAATTCACCAGTTCCGATTACCGGAAATGCCTCATAATCCTGAAGACTTTCAGTTTCTTCTATAGTAAGACCGGTTAAGTCTCCATAATGAACCGGCATCGTTTCACCAAATGGAATATTATTGTCCACATCTTTTACTGCATGACGGTAAGTAACTACCACTGTTCCGCCATTTTTTACAAATTCATGGATACATTTTTCCATCTCCGGTTTTGTAATAATCATCTGTGGCAGAATCACTACTTTATAGTCAGAAAAATCTCTGTCTTCCGGAATCACATCCACACCGACATTCTGATCATGGAATGATTTATAGAATCTCTGCATTTCTACCGAACTGTCTAACAAAATGCTCTGTCTCTGGATTCTGAAAGATGCCAGTGAATCATAGTCGTATACAATTGCAACCTGATTATTAATTGGTGCTTCCATTGCTTCTTTATAATTGGAAATATCCTGGAAGAAACTCTGTACTTCATAGAATTTTCTACGCTTTACATTATCTGCATCAATGACTCCATAACAGAACTGTTCTGCACCTTTTGTTGCACCTCGATATCTAAAATACATTAAGGAATCTGCACCATGTGCCATACTTTGATAGGACCACATTTTTGCCTGATTCGGTCTCGGAAGAAAACCTGTGACATCATGACCCTGAGCTCCCATAATGGCTTCTGTAATCCAGAAATTTTCCCCTTTCAAGCCTCTGATATAATCCAGTCCAAATGCAATTTCATGAGGTTGAATGGGTTCTTTCTGACCTCCCCACACCGGATAATTATTATAGGCTACCTGATTCAGACTTTTTGCTACTTTTGAATAATCCACATGTTTTCCTAATCCTCCACCAGGGAAATCATGCATGACAACTGCATCCGGTACAATTTCTCTTACAAGATTTGCCTGAAACTCCATAAAATCCACAATCGATTGACTGCGGAATCTCTCCCAGTCCTGTCTCAAAGCCGGATTATGCGTTGTAATCGTCTCCATAGGGATTGGAATTTCTGAGAAATCATTGTATTCCTGTGACCAGAAAGTAGTTCCATAAGTTTCATTTAACCGGTCGATATTTCCTGCAAATTTTTCAGAAAGATAACTTTGGAATTTTTTCTGACAGTTTTTACAATAACATACATCACTGCCTTCATGACCAATCTCATTATCAATCTGCCACGCTACAATACTCGTTTCCTCTTTATAATGTTCTACTAGTTTCCGAACGATCTTCTCAGAATATTCATACATCCGTGGACTATTGAAACAATACACATGTCTTCCACCAAAAGTTCTCTTTTTTCCACCCTCAAATTCAGAAACAATATCCGGATATTTTGCTGCGAGCCATGCTGGAATTGTAGCCGTCGGTGTTCCCATAATAATTTTTAAATTTCGTTCTTTTGCTTTTTCTATTACATGGTCAAAAAAAGAAAAATCATACTGCCCTTCTCTTTTCTCCATCAAATGCCAGGAAAATTCAGCAATTCGAATCACATTACAGCCCAGCTCTACAATTGTATCCAAATCCTGTTCCAGCATATCAGCATGCCATTGTTCCGGATAATAATCTACTCCTAGCCACATAATTTTTCCTCCCTAATTTTCATATAATATCGGATTCTTTCCTGCACTTGCTTTTGTAAGGGCGAAAGTGCATTTTCTAACTATATGGTAGCAAATAAATTTTTACCTGTCAATAAATTTTTACTAAATTTATTTATTTTTATAGTAAATTTTTTACCTATCATTATTTTCCTGCTTTTTGATACTTCCACGAATAACCAGACTACATGGAATGACAATTTTCCTTGGAAGTTTCTCTGCATTCCAGAATCTCTCAAGTGCAAACGTCGCTTCTTTTGCACTTTCTTTTAAATAAACCTCTATGGAATCAAGTGGCGGTGTACTGCTCTCAGAAAAGGTTGTATTATTATAAGTTACGATATTACAGTCCCCAGGAACCAGAAAACCATGTTCACGAATAGATTTCAAAATACCTGCTGCTGTAGCATCACTGGAAATAAAAAGTGCCTTGGGAGGTTTTTTATTTTTTTCTAAATATCGTTCCATCGCCTCATAAGAACTTCCGGAATTCATCTCACAGTCAATCACCAGATTTTCATCAAACAGATTTCTGTTAATCATCGAATTTTTATAATAATAAAATCTTGGATCCATCGTAAGCATTTTCACCCTGTTATACGTATAAACTGCACCTGCATAGGCAACTCTCTCATATCCCATCTCATCAAAATGATTGAGCACCAGACGTATTGCCATATGATAGTTTGGAACAATACTATAATACTTCATCTCATCCGGCGAGGAATCAATAAATACAATATTGGATGTATACTTTTCAAAACTGTGAATTTCTTCTGTTGTAAAACGTCCTATTGCCACTATTCCCTCTAAATTTCCATCACTGTTTTTCACAAAATTCCCATCACTGTTTCGATATAAACTTACTGTATTCCAGCCATTAGAAAAGCACTCTGCTTCTACCATATTTTTTAACATCATGTAATAAATATCATCCTGAAGCTGTTGCATTTCAAACATCTGTGCAATTCCTACCGTAATGTTTTTGCTGTTTTTAATCTTTTCCTGATTTCGAACCCTAGTATCCTTGTGCCTTTGAGATACTGAGCGATATCCCAACTCCACTGCAATTTTCGTCACTTTCTCTCTTGTTTCTGCCGCTACATTCAAAGTACTGTCGCCATTTAAAATTCTTGATACCGTCCCCTGAGATACGCCGGCTTTTAATGCAATATCTTTTAATGTTGCCATAAGTTCCCCTTCCACAATATTTAAATTTTTACTAAAAATCTATTAAATTCATTAAAAACAGTTTATCACAAGAACTGCTGTAATGCAAAAAAACCGACTGAATAAGCCGGTTCTTTTGCGTTTTTATTCTAACTATTTTTCTTTCTTTTTATCCGTATTTACTTTTTTCAAAATTTCTTCCAGATAAGCGCCCTCCAGCTTATATCCTTTTGCATAGATTACAAATGCAAGCACTGTAATGATGGTCGGAATCACTCCCATAAGAACTCTCATTCCCATGATAGTCGATGCAGACTGTTCTGCATTTGCAACATATCCTACAATTGTAAGACCCACACCGATGAACCATGCAGAAACAGCAGATGCGGTCTTAACAAGCAATGTCTGGAAGGAAGCAATAATACTTTCATTTCTGCTTCCAAGTTTCACTTCGCCATAATCAATGACATCGGCTAACATAACGGTTGTCGCACCTAATGTCAGACCCGATCCCATTTTGTAAAGTACACCGCAGACTGCAATAATTACTACATTTTGCGGAGCAAAGAATCCGCTGATAACCAATCCTGCAAGACCAATTGCCGGACTGAAACTTGCGATTGCAAATACCTGTTTTTTGCTCAGATTTTTTGAAATCATTGGGAAAATAAACAGTGCCGCAATTTCCGCAAATTGAGAAGCCGTTGTGAAGATTGGATACAAGCTGTTGCTTCCTGCTACATATTTAAAGTAATAAATTGCAATACCACCTGCAAGCTGAACAACCAGATTGTAGCAAAGTACAACACCGATAAATACTTTTAACTGATCATTTCCAAGGATAACATGAATTGCATCTTTAATTGTTGTTCTTTCTGACTTTTTATCTGTTGTTTCATAACAACTGCGGTCTTTTACAAAAACAACTGTAATAACAGAAGTCAGTACAAAGATTACAGCAATTCCAATTGCCAGATAAAAATATCCTTTTGCATCATCGCCTTTTCCCAACATGGAAACCAGTTTGATTGCAAATGCTCCCATTAACAGCCATGCAAGACTGGCAAAAATTCTCGGAATTACGGACATGGAATCTCTCTCTTCTTTTGTCCTTGAAAGAGAAGGAAGCATAGACCAATATGGGATATCAATAATGGTATAAGACATTCCCCAAAGGATATATATCACTGAAAAATAAGCATACATCGCAGTTCCTGTCATTCCAGCCGGTTTGTGGAACAAGAAGATAAGAATAATGGAATTTACCACTGCTCCAATTAAAATCCATGGTCTGAATTTACCCCATTTTGTTTTAGTGTTATCAACAACAAATCCCATCATCGGGTCATTAAATGCATCCCAGATTCTGGCCACCAGAAACAGGTTACCGACAAACAAAGGTGTCAGTCCTACAGTATCTGTGAAATAAATCATCAGAAAATAAGAAATGATGGCATAGCACAAGTCTTTTCCAAGTGCACCGATACCAAATGAAAATTTACTAAAATTTGTTAACTTCATATGTGTTCTCCCTCGTAAGTTTTATTACTTTTATCATTCTCCAATGTAAAGAAGCAGGGGAATGCTTATCTGCAGTAAAGCGGACATTCGCAATCCGCTTCGCTACTTGCTCATGAACGCAGTCGCTTTGCGATCTGTCAGTGGGAGCTTTCAACTCCCACTGACAGAAGCATCCCCCTCACCCGCCGCTTAGTGCTCTGCGCACTTGAAGCGGGGGAATGCTTATCTGCGTTCAATTTCTTTAAATTGGATTAATGTACTTGCATAATCTCCTGTCAGACAAAGGTCAAAACCGTGCTGCATCAGATATGCACCACTCTTTTTAATTTCTTTTGTTTCAAGAATAACAGAATATACCGCCTCTTTTTTCAAGCCTCTTAATTTTACAGTCACTTTGCGGTGTCCGATTTTGGTCTGAGGAAGGAATGCGAAAACCAGTCCTTCTGCATCTTTTGTATATTCATAAAGATGATAGTCATTTTCAGAAGTATTTTGCAGACGGTAGAAATCTCCTTCCTGAATGATTGGTCTGATTTTCTTATAAAGTGCAATCATTTCTTTTGACAGATTGCTATCTTCCTCTGTAAATTTCAAAATATTACAGCCAATTCCGAGTGTTCCCATCATTGCACTGTGGAAACGGAATTTCATAGAAATCACACGATTTGAAATAAAATTCGGACAATCTGTTACCCAGGCACGCATTGCCTTGATTGGATAAATATAAGAATAACTGTCCTGAACAGTCAGACGATCATAAGCGTCTGTGTTATCACTGGTCCAGAAATCATCAAAAATCCCAAGGATTCCATAATCAATTCTTCCGCCACCAGAAGCACACGCTTCGAATAATACATTTGGATGCTTTTCTTTTAGTTTTTTCACAATATCATAGACTGCTTCGATATGTCGGTACCAGATATCTTTGTGAAGATTGGTCTGTGAAATTGGTCTGTTTGCATCCCATTTGATATAATCAATTTCATGATAAGAAAGCAGGTCATCTAACATTTGATAAACAAAATTCTGCACTTCCACTTTTGTCATATCCAGTACATACTGACCTCTTGAAGTATCACTTTCTCTTGTATTAAAGTGATAAATCCAATCTGGATGTTCAGCATAAAGTTTTGTTGGTGGATTTACCATTTCCGGCTCTACCCAGATACCAAATAAAAGTCCTAAAGATTTTACTTCTTTTATTAATTCATCTATACCATTTGGGAATTTTTCTTCATTGACATACCAGTCTCCCAGACCGTTTTCAATGCCATTTCGTTCTCCAAACCATCCATCATCCACAACAAAAAGTTCTGCTCCAAGTTCCTGTGCTTTTTTTGCAAGCTTCTTTTGTTCCTCACAGGTAACACCAAATTCTGTTGCTTCCCAGGAATTATATAAAACCGGACGAAGTCCAGCTCTTAAGATAAAGTCTTTTGCAAAGTTATGAAGATTATGAGACATTGTTTCAAATCCACTATTTGAATAACCACAAATAATTGCAGGACTTGTGAATGTTTCTCCTGCCTGAAGCTTAAGACAAAAGTCGTGCGCATTTAAGCCCAGCTGCACCAACGTCTCACCATACGGTGTCTGCTCTACCACTCCACTGAAATTTCCGGTTCTGCGAAGCGCACCAAAATATACATCTCCACTTGTCTCCGTTGCATCTTTATCTAAAATAAAATATGGATTATGATTGTGAGAAGAGATTCCTCTTCGATTTTCAATTAAAATCTTTCCATAGCTTACCTTCTGTACAAACCTTTGCTGCTCAGCGCCCCAATGACCATGCACATTTGTAAAATTTAAGTCTTCATACGGAATATGAAACTGTCCACTCTGTAACTGCTCGACCTCCATTGCCTTGTTGGATTCATTATGAAGCACTACAAAACGCTCCATCAAATCATACTTTTCATACACTTTATAATGTAATTCTATTTTCAAAGCATAATATTGATCCTTCAGTTCAAGAATCAGCTCATCATATGCTTCTGTTTTTTCAATTTGATATCCCACATACTCATATACAACTTCTCTGGTTCCATCTGCAAATGTTACTTTCAGACAATGCTCTTTATAACGCAGACTTCCGTAAACCGGAAATTCTTCTGGAGTAATCTCATAGACCGGGTCATTTGTAGATACCTCTGTCAACACCGGCATTTCAAAGTCCTCAACTGTCTCAATTCGCTTTCCCCAGTATAAGTGTCTCACTAAGCCCTGGTCGTCAATTCCAAACGCATAACTATTCGAAACTGTTTGTAACAAGAAAACATTTTTTGAATTGTTGATCACAATACTCATTTGCTCTTCCCCACTTTTTTTAAGTATCACTATTTTTCATTGCAGTAATAAATTTACCACATTTTTTTACTTTAAGTCAAACTCTTTTTACTCTTGCTTTAGTAAAAATTTATCTATTTATTTTGTGAAATTTGTACAATAAATATTATTTCTTATTTTTTTAATAACAAAAAAGACCCCTTTCGGAGTCTTTTCTCTTAACATTTAAAATAGAAGCTGAAGTCCCATCACAATGATCCACATATATGCACATGTTTTAACCGATTTAACACTCAATTATTGATGAATCGACATTTTATTTCTTCAATCGTCATCTCATATACTTCTGTTACTTTTTCCATTGCTTCCGGTATCCCCGGCTTCTCTCCGGTTCTATCTCTCAAAAGTTCTGTCAACTCATTACTAACCTCATACAGACGGTCAAAGGAAAGATTCTGACACACCCCTTTTAATGTGTGCGCACTGCGGAAAGCATCTTCATAATTTTTATTTTCCAATGCCTGTTTTAACTGTAGATAACTCTGGTCTTCAAGGAACTTTAATGTAAATCTCTGAATCAGTGCTTCGCTGTGAAGGCGTCCCAAAACAGCCTCATAGTTTCCTCCGATAGCTTTATAGCACTCCTGCATTGTCATCTTTTAGCCCTCCTGTCAATTGTATTCCACTAATTCATGAACCTCTGCTAATCATTATGAACATACCTTAAAATCGTTTTTATAACTTCCTCAATCACAATCGGCTTTGACAAATGTGCATTCATTCCTGCATCCAGTGATGCCTGAACATCTTCAGCAAATGAATTGGCTGTCATTGCTATAATAGGAATGTTTTTTCCATCCGGTCTGTCATTCATCGCCCTGATTGCTTTTGCCGCTTCATAACCGTTCATTTCAGGCATCATGATATCCATCAGGATTACATCAAATGTGCCTTCCGGATGATTTCTGAAAATCTCAACAGCATTCTTTCCATCTACAGCTCTTTCTACATTCATTCCAAACTCTTCCAGCTGCACGGTCGCAATTTCTGCATTCAGCTCATTATCCTCTGCAAGAAGGACTTTCACACCTGTAAGATTTACCTTTTCAGAAAAACCTGTGTCTGACTTATTACATTCCTTATC